>LWDU01041648.1_pt1 | contig 91615 bp, 86 predicted proteins | sample 727161 | NCBI WGS metagenome assembly LWDU01 (sample SAMN04566230, study PRJNA314399) | hydrothermal vent metagenome | isolation source: deep sea hydrothermal plume seawater | place: Mexico: Gulf of California, Guaymas Basin | collected 2004-07-11 | reverse complement strand
CCTGGTTCGATGAAGAGCGTCTTCACCCCGACTCGTTCAGCCAGAGCCTTCCTCTCTTAGGCTGCTTCTTAGGAACCTTCAGCCTCTCTCGTCGCCAGATACGTTCGACACGCTTGTGGTTCACCTGCCATCCCTGATCCTTGAGCAGTGCAGTGATCCTTCGATACCCGTACCTGCCGAACCGTACTGCAAGCTTGATGATGTCTCGGGTCAACGACTCTTCATCGTCAAGAGACTTCAATGTTCTACGCTGTGCCGGCCTGGGTTGGTTAACTACTCGACAGGCCCTTCGTTCAGATACTCGAGGCAGCACCCGCTGTACGCGTTCCACGCACTTACGGCGACGTGAAGGGCTTAGAAGTTTCCCTCGGCCGCTTCTTTCAGGATCTGCTTGTCCAGGGCAAGATCGGCAACTGTTCGTTTCAGCCTTGCGTTCTCTTTCTCTAGCTTCTTGAGCCGTTTCGCCTGGTCGAGATTGAGTCCACCGTACTCGCGTCGCCATCTGTAATACGTGTGGTCGGTGACACCAATCTCACGTACTGCCTGACCAACACTCTTGCCACCTGCAACGGCAACTTCGACTTGCCGGAGTTTGTTGAGTACCTGTTCCGGGCTATGTCCTTTTCTTGGCATTTCTGCCTCCCTTCAATGCATCCAGTATCTGATCTTTCAACTGGATACGTTTGAGGGGGTCAGGTCAGTCCCGCAAATGGAGTTGGAGTTGGCAATTGTGTGGAGCCGCCAGATTCGTCATCGCCGCCGCCGCCGATCATTGCAAACAGGCCCCAGATAATCAGCACGGCGATCAGGACGCCCGATGAAGCGATGATCGTATTGCGAGTGCGTGTGCCCAGGTTCTCACCGGGTTCTCCGGCACGGCCGTGACCCTCCCACGCCGTCCTGAGTGCGTTGGCAGCCTTTTCGTCGCCTGTGATCCGAGATCAGCCGAACGAATGCCATGCAGACGCCAGCAGAGCAAGTATCGGCTTTAAAAACTTTTCGAGCATCGCACCAGTTTAGAGGGATGCTGAAAAAGACTCCTACTGTGCTACGCTCCGACTGTCGGCAAATTAGCGAGATTCATATCAACTTTGGTTTCGGATCAAGCGAGTGATCGTGGTCATTGCCTTCGCACAGTTGGCTTAGTAAGTATCGGAGTTCCTAATTGACGAACGGTGTGACGGGAAGAATTGATTTCAATGCTGATATCGGTGAATCGTTCGCCGGGTACGAGCTTGGCCTCGACCGCGAAATCGTCAAGTACATAACGTCTGCCAATATTGCCACGGGCTTTCACGCTGGAGACCCGGACTGGATGGCTCGTACAGTTGAACTTGCTATTGAGAACAATGTTGGGATCGGGGCGCATCCGGCGTATCCCGACCTTGGCGGATTCGGGCGCCGCAATATGGATCTGACCCCCGCTGAAGTTCACAACGCCGTTACGTATCAAGTTGGCGCACTCTCGGCGTTCACTCCCGGACGCACCATGCAGCACGTCAAACCGCACGGTGCGCTCTACAACACGGCGGTGCGTGACGCAGCTGTTGCCGAGGCGATCGTGCTTGCGGTGAAGGCGTTTGATCCCGATCTAATTCACGTCGTGCTGGCAGGGTCGCAGTGGGAATCGATTGCACGTTCGCACGGCGTTCGAGTGGCGCGTGAGTGCTATGCCGATCGGGCAGTTACCCCTGAAGGAACACTGGTTCCGAGGTCGCAGCCGGGTGCTGTTGTGCACGACACTGAAGAGGTCGTTGCACGTTCGCTAAAGCTCGCAACCGAAGGCAAAGTGACGGCTGTTGATGGGACTGAAATCGACTTTTCAGCTGATTCCATTTGCCTTCATGGCGACACCGCTGGAGCGGTTGATCTGGCGTCGGCCGTACGCGGTTCGCTTGAAGCTGCTGGTGTTGAGATTGTGTCGATGGACAAGTTGGTTTCAAGTGGCAGCTAGCGAGTCGGCGTTAGGCGAGCCTGAGACCGAAGCTCGAACCTACCCACGGCTTCTTCCTGCGGGCGATTCTGCGATTGTTATCGAGTTGGGGTCGGAAATCGATCCTGCGATTAACTCCCAGGTTTTCGTTCTCGCAGAGTTGATTCAAGCCGAGGGCATTCCGGCGGTTATTGAGTTGGTGCCGACGTATCGGTCGCTGCTTGTTAGTTACAGCCCGTTGGTAAGCAAGCACGATGAGATTGTTGATCAACTGACCGCGATTATTGACCGACTCGAAGCGGCTGTTGAATCTGCGGGTGACGTTCAAGTTATCGAGCTGCCGGTCGTTTACGGCGGTGATGATGGTCCCGACCTTGGATTGGTGGCCGAGAACGCTGGACTGACGAACCAGGAGGTAATCGATATCCATTCGGGGGTTGATTACCGGGTTTACATGATCGGTTTCGCCCCCGGTTTTCCGTATCTTGGCGGGCTTGATGAACGGATCGCTACTCCACGACTTAAAACGCCGCGTATTCGTGTTCCTGCGGGGTCGGTTGGCATCGCTGAATCGCAAACCGGTGTTTACCCCAACGTAAGCCCCGGTGGGTGGCAGCTGATTGGTCGAACTGCCGCAGATTTGTTCGATGTAACCAGTGACTCGCCTTCGCTAATCACTCCGGGATCCAAAGTTCGATTCGTACCGGTGAAGTCACATGAGTGACAAGTCACTTTCCAAAGCGACCGATCGCACGATTCGAGTTATCCAGCCCGGTCCAATGACGCTGATTCAGGATCGTGGGCGAACGGGATTCCAGCAGCTTGGTGTTTCGGTTAGTGGTGCTGTTGATGTCGATTCGCTTGATATCGGAAACCGACTCGTCGGGAATAGTTTCGATGCAGCGGCGCTTGAAGTGTTGCTTGGTGGCGTTGAGATCGAGTTTAGTGATGACGCTATCTTTGCAATTACTGGAGCTGAGTTGATTGCGAGCCTTGATGGCGTTCCTGTTTCGGCTGGCGTTTCGTACACGGCGCATGCTGGTTCACGCCTTTCTCTGGGAATGGTTTCGAGCGGCCTGCGGGCATATGCTGCGGTTGCCGGGGGAGTGGACGTTCCTGAGCTGCTCGGATCACGCTCTACCCACGTCGCATCGGAAATCGGTGGCATTAACGGTAGGGCTTTGGCGGAAGGCGATGTGCTGAATATCGGCGAGTTCACGTCAACTTCTGGCGGAGGTCGAATGTTTGAGGGTGAGGAGTCTTCAGCACTGTCAAGTGAACTCAACATTCGAGTTGTGCTTGGACCTCAGGATGATGAGTTCAGTGAGTCAGGCATCGAGACGTTCCTGAGTTCGAATTTCACTGTTACTGATCAGTCGAATCGACAGGGATTACGTTTAGATGGCCCTCAGATCGAATCGAAAAGCGGCCGATATGACATTGTTTCTGATGCTGTAGTCAACGGCTCAATTCAGATTCCGGGTGATGGGAAGCCGATCATTTTGCTTGCCGATCGCCAGACGACCGGCGGTTATGCCAAGATCGCCACTGTGGCATCGATCGACCTTCCGAAGCTGGGGCAGGCGGCACCCGGCTCATCGGTTACTTTCGTTGCGATTTCAGTCGCCGAAGCACAGCAGTTGCTCAGCGAACACTCCGAGCGATTTAACGCTGCCGTTCTCGGCAAATCGGTCGATTCAATTTCTGTTCAGGTCAACGGCGAAGAGGTATCAGTTGGCGTTGCTGAAAATGCAACTTCTCAAATCGCCGAAATCAACGGAAATACCTATCCGATCTCTGTCGACGAATATACCCCCGTTGATTAGCCTTGCTTTGTTAGAATCGCAACGTAATTTTCGATGGTGACTGCATTGATTTCGCTCTGTTTGCGAGCGGAGCGGCTGAGGGAGTACTGACACGTACGATCAGGAATTGCTAAACGACGGGCTAATGGTGACCCTCGTTGGCATGGGCATAGTTTTCGCCGTACTTGCATTGCTTGCTTTGTCGATCAAGGGCATGAGCCTGCTCGATCGTGAAAAGTCGCCTGCAACAGCGGAATCGACTGCGAGTGATTCCGGCACCGGAAATGGGTCTTCTGCCGGAGAAATCACGAGTCAGGAGGTTGCTGGAATCGCAGTTGCCATGGCTCTTTCCGACCAAAAATCGACTTCGATGCCATCGCCGATTTCCAGAACTGGTTCAGCCGCGGGGTCGTGGCTGCAAAGTGGTCGAATGCGCATGCTTGGGCAGGGTTCATCTGCTACCAGGGACAGGCGTAACTAGTGGCAACTAAGAACTACAAAATTACGATTGCCGGGCAGACGTACGATGTCGAAGTCGGCGATCTTTCTTCTTCACCTGTAGAAGTTTCCGTTGACGGAACTACCTATCAGGTCGAACTCCCGGAATCGGCGGCACCGGGAGTATCTTCTACACCGTCTATTTCAGCGCCTAAAACTGTCGATCCTGCACCACAGATAGTCTCGCGTCCTTCAGTTCCCACCAGTGGTGGCGATGGCGTTGTACGATCGCCGATGCCCGGCAAAATCGTGAGCGTTAGTGTGGCGGTTGGCGATTCGGTAACGAAGGGCCAGCCCATTCTCGTTCTTGAATCGATGAAGATGGAAAACACCATCGCTTCGCCCATCGATGGCACAGTTTCGGCAGTTCATGTCGGAGCCGGTGACGCAGTTCAACACGGTCAAACTCTGGCCGAGATTGCACAGGGTTAGCCGAGATGCCGACCAACGAGCTAAGTGACCTCTGGATAGGCTTCACGGAAATCGGGAAAGATCCCCAAATTATCCTGATGTGGCTAATTGCGGGTGCCCTTCTTTACGTCGGTATCGCAAAGAAAAAGGAACCGCTATTGTTGGTTCCGATTTCGATGGGAATATTGTTCGCTAACCTGCCGGGGGAAGAGCTTATTCGCCCCGGTGGTGACGGCGAGCCCATGGGGCTCTTGAAAATATTCGAAACCGTCGGAATGAAATCTGACATATTCCCGCTATTGATATTCATGGGTGTCGGTGCAGCTACCGACTTCAGTCCTATGCTGTCGAACCCGAAAACGCTGTTGCTGGGTGCAGGAGCGCAGGCCGGTGTGTTTGTCGCATTGCTTGGCGCACTGCTGCTCGGCATGACCGACTTTTTCGAATTTGGGCTGCTTGAAGCATCGTCGATCGGAATTATCGGTGGAGCTGATGGGCCAACCACGATCTACATTGCCACCCGTATGCAAATAATCGGCGATGCGCTGCCGAGCTACGATATGCGCCCCATCGTTGGCGCAACTGCAGTTGCTGCCTACTCGTACATGGCTCTCGTGCCGATTATTCAGCCACCGATCATCAAGCTTTTTACGACGAAAAAAGAGCGGCTGATTCGCATGGAGTACTCGGCAAAGCCGGTATCCAGACGCACCCAGATCATGTTCCCGGTATTCACAACCATCCTGATCAGCGTATTGGTGCCTTCGGCTTCACCACTTATCGGAATGCTGATGCTCGGAAACCTGATCAAAGTTTCGGGAGTTGTACCCAGGCTTGCGGACGTTTCTGAGAACGCCATGATGAACATCGTGATCATATTGCTCGGGCTGGCCGTGGGTTCAACCATGCCCGCACATATATTCCTTCAACCAGAAACTATCGGGATATTCTTCCTTGGCTTGTTTGCGTTCATGACGGCTACCGTTGCGGGAATACTGCTGGCGAAGTTGATGAATTTACTTTCGAAGGAAAAGATCAACCCGATGATCGGTGCTGCTGGTGTTTCGGCTGTGCCAATGGCGGCGAGGGTTGTGCAGGATATGGGACAAAAAGAAGACCCCGACAACTATCTGTTAATGCACGCAATGGGCCCGAACGTCGCAGGCGTTATAGGAACAGCAACTGTTGCCGGGGTGCTGCTCGCAGTGATGAACAGCCTGTATGCGGCCGGCTAGCCGGTTTTTCTTTGAGAATATTTAGAGTCGGGTTGCGTTTATCGTTTTGGGCCGTCTTCTTTGTTACACGCCGCTTATTCTGTTGCGTTCTTGACTCGGTGGTGCGAGTATCCGCCTCATTAGTTAGAAACGGCGTCTGCTTCAGATCGCCTGGACGTTTTCACTCGGAGAATTCTCAATATGCTTGACCGCTCAATGAAGGGTGTTTACCCGATCCTTTCAGCTCCGATAAACGAAAAAGGGCAGCTGGTGATGGAGGATCTCGAAAATCAGGTCGAGTGGATGATTGGCAAGGGCGTGGACGGCATGGGAATTGCTGTTGCGACCGAGATTTACAAGTTCACCGAACACGAGCGAGACGAGATTCTCAGCACGGTCGTACGGGTCAATAACGGTCGAGTGAAGATCGTTATGAACACCGGTGGCGAAAGCACTGCCGTCGCCATTTTCCTGTCGAAGCGAGCCGAGGAGCTCGGTGCCGACGCACTGATGATTCGTCCCACCTCGTTCATCTCGATAGCGGCATCGGAGAACATCGAGTACTTCGGGAGAATCGCCGAGTCGGTTTCGTTGCCCATCTTCCTGCAGGATCAGAACACGGCTCCAGTTCCCCCTGCAATGGCAGTCACCTGCGCTGAGCGCCACGAAAACCTTTGCTACATCAAGGTTGAGACCCCTCCGACCATTCCGCGTATGGGCGAAACTCAGAAGCTGGCAGAAGGAAGTGATTTGATTTTGTTCGGTGGTGCCGGTGGAGCGTTCGCAGTTGAGGAGTTCAAGCGCGGATCAGTCGGCACAATGCCGGGATCAACGTTGCCCGACATGTTTGTTCGAGTGTGGAATCACTACCAGGCGGGAGATGTCGACGCCGCAAATGCCGAGATGCGCCGCCACCAGGCATTGATCGGGATGTTGGCGCAGGGTCAGGGATTTGCCAACTGGGTCTACAAGCACATCATGGTGCGCCGTGGAGTCTTTTCGCCGGGATCGGAATTTGCACGCCATCCCGCGCTCAAACCCGATGCTGAACACTTCAAGGAAATCGATGGAGTTCTCGAAAGTCTGGACCTGATCGGCAAGTAGATTTAATCCTCGTTCAGAGCATCGTCAAAATAAGTTTTACGACGCAGGCTGGGCGAGGTTAGAATCGAATTTTCCGCGATATAGCTTTCAAAGATAACGAAGTGTCTGACCTCGATACAGAACCCACAGATTGTCCTTCCGCCTGTTGTAGCCGAACGTGGCTATCAAAGGCGGCCGCAACGTACACCGCCCCCAGTTTTGGGACGGCGGTTTAGATGCCCGAAGCCGTATCGACACTGGCGCTCGTGGGAAGCGAACTTTCAGGGGTTCAATTAACCGGATTAGCGATTATGTCGCTGATCGTTGGGATCATCGGTGGGATTGTCGGGATAGCGCTGGGTGTTGTGCGATTGCCGATCATGACGTTCGTTGGAATCGACCCATTAATCGCTGCCAGCACCAATCTTTTTGTGAGTGTGCTTGGCTCTTTGGCCGGGTCGTGGCCTGCGATTCTTCAAAATCGAGTCGTATGGCGAGTAGTGCTCGTAACCGGTGTCCCGGCCGTCGCCGGATCGTTCTTTGGTGGGCTATATGCCGATCTTGTCTCACGAGTAATTCTGCTTGCTATCGTCGGGCTGTTATTGGTTTGGTCCTCGTTGATGATGATCGTTAGGGCGATGGTCGAACTTCGCGGCAATGTACCAGTTGGTGACGATGGCGACCCAACTACCGGTCGGGGTGATCTCAATCGGAAAACGGTTGGTCGTGAAAGCTTTGTTGGCTTCGGTATTGGAGTCATCGGTGGTGCGGTGGGACTCGCACTGGGTGTGTTGCGAATGCCTGCATTGATTCACGTTTTGAAGATGAAGCCATCGCTGGCAGCCGGGACGAATCTGATGCTGACCATTCTCGTTGGGTCATCCGGATTTGCAGGACATCTGTTTAGAGGGCGATTCGATTGGATGCTGGTAGCTGCTATAGGAATTCCGGCGATGATCGGCATGTTCCTTGGCTCGCGTATGGGAGGTAATGTCGATCCCACCAGGCTGCGACTCGTAGTCGGAATCGTGCTTTTGGCGGTCTCGCCACTCGTGTTTTACGACGCGTTCTTTGGCTAGTTCGTTCGTTCGGTTGGCGTTCGTTTGGGCTTTGTTTGGTCACCTGAGAGTCGTTTGTTGCCCGTTTGCTGCCCCGTAACGTGGTCTGGCGCACCTATAATCCGCAGACTATGGAAATGTCTTCAGAAACATCGTTAGCCGCGGTCATGCAGGCCGAAAACCCGCTGCAGCTCGTGGGCGTTACCAACGCCTACCATGCAGTGATGGCGAAGTCGGCCGGGTTCAACGCACTTTATCTCTCGGGCTCGGGCGTTGCGACGGCTTCGTACGGGCTTCCGGACCTTGGTATGACGACGCTCGATAACGTGCTTGAAGATGTGCGTCGAATTACCTCTGTTGTCGATCTGCCGCTGCTGGTCGATGTCGATACTGGCTGGGGTGGTGCGTTCATGATCGCCCGAACGATGAAGGAGATGGCTAAAGCAGGTGCCGCGGGTGTTCACATCGAAGATCAAGTGCAGGCGAAACGATGCGGCCATCGACCCGGCAAGCAGATTGTTTCCAGCGCAGAAATGTGTGATCGCCTTAAGGCCGCTGCCGACGCTAAAGCCCACGACGATTTCGTGTTGATGGCGCGCACCGATGCGATTGCCAACGAAGGTGTGGACGCTGCGATTGAGCGGTCGGTTGCGTATGTCGAAGCCGGTGCCGATATGATCTTCGCTGAAGCGGTTACCGAACTCGGCGATTACCGCAAATTCAGAGATGCGGTAAACGTACCGATTCTTGCGAATCTGACCGAATTTGGGAAGACGCCTGCGTTTACGATTGACGAGCTGGCTAGTGTGGGTGTCGATATTGCGTTGTATCCACTTACGATCTTCAGGGCGGCGAATAAAGCAGCCGAAAGTGTGCTCAAAATAGTCAGGGCAGCAGGCACTCAGCGGGACATCATCTCGGTACTCCAAACCCGCGATGAACTGTACGAATATCTGGAATATCACACGTACGAAAGCAAGTTGGATGAGCTGTTCGATGCCGAATCGGACGACGCTACCAGTAGATAACCCCACAGATAGGATTTCATCGACATGACTACTTCAGGTCTCAACGGAGTAACGGCCGGATCATCAGCAATTTCAACGGTTGGGCAGACCGGAGTTGGTCTGACATATCGCGGGTATTCGATCACCGATCTGGCGGCAAGTTCGACTTTCGAAGAAGTCGCCTACTTGCTCATCTATGGCAAGCTACCGGGGCAGAAACAACTTGATGCCTACAAGAAGAAACTTGCCGGTATGCGGGGATTGCCGGACGCCTTGAAAACGCTGCTGGAAGCGTTGCCTGCTTCAACGCACCCGATGGACGTTCTACGAACTGGAACGTCGTTGTTGGGCACGCTGGAACCCGAAGGCGAGGGTGGTCGCATAGCAGTGGCTGTGGGCGATCGGTTGACCGCCAGCTTCGGGTCGATGCTGGCTTACTGGTACCGATTCCACTCTCGTAACGAACGGATCGATACCGAGTCCGACGAAGACACCGTGGCGGGGCATTTCCTGAGCCTGATGTCGGGTAAACCGGCCGATCCGCTGAAGCGAGATGCGCTTGATACGACGCTGATTTTGTACGCCGAGCACGAGTTCAACGCTTCGACATTTACTGCCCGGGTGATCACTTCCACGCTGTCTGACACCTACTCGGCGATTGCGGGAGCGATTGGCGCGCTGCGGGGTCCACTTCACGGTGGAGCGAACGAGGCGGCAATGGAGCTGGTATCGTCGTTTGATTCGCCGCAGGACGCAGAAAAATCGTTGCTTCACATGCTTGAGGCACGACGGTTGATCATGGGATTCGGGCACCGGGTTTACAAGAACGGCGACCCTCGATCGCCAATCGTAAAAGACCTCGCTAAAAGGCTTTCTGACGCTGCCGAAAACACGGCGTACTACGATATTTCTGAGCGCATTGAAACCGTGATGATGCGAGAGAAGGGCATGTTCCCGAATCTCGATTTTTACGCTGCGACTGCGTATCACATGTGCGGGATTCCTACTGCGATGTTCACGCCGGTTTTTGTGATCGCCCGAACGTCTGGATGGATCGCTCACGTGATTGAGCAGCGGGATGACAATAAGCTGATTCGACCGCTTTCTGATTACACGGGACCGGAGCCGCGGGCATATGTTCCAGTTGGGGAGCGTGGCTAGAGGTGCCACCAGAATCTGACGTCTTTGATTCCGTTATTACCGAGATCGCCGATTATGCGGTCAACTATGATCCAAGTTCGGAACTTGCTCTCGAAACTGCGCGCCTGTGCCTGATGGATTCGATCGGATGTGCACTGCTGGCGATGGATTATCCGGCTTGTACGAAGCTGCTGGGTCCTGAGGTTGAAGGCACTATTGTGCCGAGCGGGGCAAGGGTTCCTGGCACTCGCTATATGCTCGATCCAGTGAAGGCTGCTTTCGATACTGGGGCGGCTATCAGGTGGCTCGACTTTAACGACACCTTGCTTGCCGCTGAGTGGGGGCATCCTTCCGATAATTTTGGGGCGATACTGGCTATAGCCGATCACCTGAGCCGTAAATCGAGATTGGATTCTTCACGTCAGATTAGCGTGAATGAAGTGTTGAAATACGCGATTAGGGCTTATGAAATTCAGGGTGTTCTGGCACTTCAGAATTCGTTTAATCGGGTTGGTATCGATCATGTGATTCTGGTGAAAATTGCTTCGACTGCGGTTGCGACGGCGATGCTTGGTGGCGACGTTAGGCAGGTTGAAAACGCGGTTTCTAACGCATGGCTTGATGCGACTTTGCGGACGTATCGGCATGCGCCGAACACGGGTTCCAGAAAGTCGTGGGCTGCAGGGGATGCGTTGGCTCGTGCTGTTCGGTTTGCCCAGAACGCGATTAAGGGTGAGATGGGATATCCGTCGGCTCTTAGCGCGCCGGACTGGGGATTTCAAGATGTGTGGTTCAAGGGCGAGGAGATCACTCTTGAACGTGAGCTAGATGCGTATGTGATGGAGAACATTCTGTTCAAGGTTTCGTTCCCTGCTGAGTTCCATGCGCAGACGGCGGTTGAGGCGGCGTTTGAGCTTCATTCCCAGACGGCTTCACGGCTCGACGAGATCGACGAGATTGTGATCACTTCTCAGGAGTCGGCGCTCAGGATCATCGACAAGACGGGCCCGCTGAACAACCCGGCCGATCGGGATCATTGCATTCAGTACATGACTGCGATCGGGCTGTTGAAGGGTTCGCTGACGGCTGATGATTACGAGGATGATGTTGCCGGTGATCCGCGGGTTGACGAGCTTCGAAGCAAGATGGTCATGAAGCATGATCAGCGATTTAGTGACGAGTATTTGGATGCTGACAAGCGTTCGATTGCAAACGCCGTGCAAGTTCGGTTTAAGGATGGTAGTTCGACCGAGAACGTTACGGTTGAGTATCCGATTGGGCATCGGCGCAGGCGGGAAGACGCGAAGCCGTTGCTGGTGGAGAAGTTCCGGGCGAATGTGGCGACTCAACTGGACGACGAGCGGGTTGAAAGGTTGACGGAGTTGTTTGGTGATCAGGCTGCGGTTGGAGCTATGGCGGTGGATGATCTGATGGATATGTTGGTGCCGTCGGCGGAGTAGGTGCTTGTGCTGCGAACGTCCTGCGCGTCAACGCCCCAGATACCTCGGCTTAGATGACTCCGCTCGGGACAGGAAGTCTGCTCCGGTGCTACTCTTTTCTACTGTTTGCGATTCGTGATTTGTGTCTGAATATTTCGTGCTGAAATCGAAATACATACTCCCGCTCTGACCCGCTTTAAAGTAACTGGAAAACTCGAAACATATGGCTAAAACTACCGGTAGTGATCTGCTCGTTCGTGCTCTGCGTGCTGAGGGCGTCGACACCGTCTTCGGGATCGCCGGAGACCACATGCTCCACATGATCGACACGATGTTCGACTCGCCGCTGCGGATGGTCGACTTCCGGCACGAGTCTGGAGCAGCGCACGCAGCCGATTCTTACTCAAGAATTCTGAGGAAGGCCGGCGTCATGCTTTCGACAACGCCCGGTCACGCCAATGCACTGCCGGCGCTGGCGAACGCTATGCATTCAGAAGCACCGCTGATCAATATCGCAGGATCCGCCGAGACGCCAAACATGGGTCGTGGTGCGATGCAAGAGTTCGATCAGGTTGGAGCAGCTGCGCCGATTACCAAGGGCGCTTGGAACGTGCCGAGCCCGGCTCGGATTCCCGAGTACGTTGCGCTGGCGTTCCGCACGGCGTTGAGCGGTCGACAGGGACCGGTTCACCTGACGATCCCGCACGATTACCAGATGGCCGAAATTGATGACGCTGAAGCCGCTCGCTACGCACCGAACGAGTACGGCACGCCGCTGAGCGTGCCTGGTGATCCAGAGCAGATTGAGCGTGCGATAGATATTTTGAGCTCGGCGCAGCGGCCTGTGATCTTCGCAGGATCTTCGGCCGGGGCTACCGCAATTCCTTCTGAGGTTCAGCGACTCGTCGAAACGATGCGTATTCCGTTTTTCTCGGAAGATTCGGCGAGGGCGTTGATTCCCGATTCGCACGAGTACTCGATGGGTCTGGGCTATCAGCCGTTGAACCTGACAGTTCGCAACGTTGGCGAAGCTGATGTGGTGCTGATGCTCGGCAAGAAACTCGACTACACAAACGGCTTCGGTGGGAATCCGCCGTTTGCTGATGACACGAAATTTGTTGTTGTCGATCCGTCACCGGCGCAGATAAACCGTGCTCGTACCGCGGCCGTGGGTATCGTTGGTGATCTTGGGCCGGTGATTACGCAGATGGCCGATGCCGCGGAGAAGCGGAACTGGCCAGAACGAACCGAGTGGGTGGGCAAGCTGCGAACGGCGTTTGATGAATGGCATTCTGGATTGGACGCGCTCGGCAAGGTCGAGAATCCGATGCACCCGATGCACGTTTCGAACACGCTGAAAAAATTTATCGACGACGACACGCACGTTACGTTCGATGGCGGCGACTACTGCCACTTTTTGCGGGCTTCGATCAAGCGTGATCAGCCGTACAGGTTCCATAACGTTTCGAGTTTTGGCATGATCGGCGTTGGGTTGCCATATGCGCTTGGAGCGCAGGTTGCACTGCCCGGTAAGAAGGTCGTTCTGGCGAACGGTGATGGGTCGCTTGGGTTCAATGGCATGGAGATCGACACCATGGTTCGCCACAGTTTGCCGGTGAAGATGTTCGTTGGGAATAATGCTATTTGGGGCATTGACTGGCAGATACAGAAGGGCATTTATGGTCGTCCGGTTTGGACCGATTTGCTGCCGACTCGCTACGATGTTATGGCGCAGGGTATGGGTGCGTACGGGGAGCATGTGACGAAGGCTGAAGACCTCGAATGTGCTATGAAGCGGGCGTTCGACCATGATGGTCCGGCGCTGCTGAACATCGATATCGAGAAAATCATTAGCCCGGTTGCCGAGGCTGCTATCAGTCGAAAAACCGGTTCGCACGGGTAGGTTCTTGGAGGGTTTGCGGGATGCTTCCTGAGAAGTATTTTTATAGTGAGAACGACGTTGAGAAGCGTGAACTTCTGCCGGGTGTTTTTGCTCGGTTGATCTGGGGCGAGAAGATCATGATGGGGATCATCGATATCAACCCCGATACGGAGGTTCCTAAGCACTCGCACCCGCACGAGCAGTGCGGTCGGATCCTTGAAGGCGCGGCCTGGTTTTATGTTGGTGACTCGGAGCAGTTGCTTGTTGAAGGCGATCATTATGTGATTTCGGGTGATGTGGAGCATCGGGTTGTGGCGACCGAAAACGGGTGTGTTGCGCTGGACATCTGGTCGCCGAGTTTTTAAGTAGTAGTCATTTTTATGAGTTGTAAGTCGAGTTGAATTGCGACTCATGAACGTGTCGTAATGCTGGTGATTTCTAAACTCATTCTGAGCCCGCGTATTCTCGTCCGCTCAATCGCTAAAACTTTCATATACTTGATCGCTGTTTGACCGCTGTTTAATGGTCGCTTCGCGACAGTTTCGATTACGAGCATCATGACCCAATCTCCTTCAATCATCTACACATGGACCGACGAGGCTCCGGCGCTTGCGACGCATGCGTTTCTCAAAGCCATTACAGCGTTCGTTGGCACGGCTGGAGTGGAGATGGAAACCCGTGATATTTCACTTGCCGCTCGGGTTCTCGCACAGTTTCCTGAGTTGTTGGGGGACAGAGCGGTAAACGACGACCTGGCCGAGCTGGGTCGGTTGGTGGAACTGCCAGAAGCGAACATCATCAAACTGCCGAACATCAGCGCCTCGATACCGCAGATGAAGGCGTGCATCGCCGAGCTTCAATCCCTCGGTTTTCCACTTCCTGAATACGAAGACGATCCGAGTAACGATGCCGAAAAAGATGTAGTAGCACGGTACGGCAAGGCGATGGGTAGTGCGGTGAACCCGGTGTTGCGACAGGGCAACTCTGACCGCCGAGCTCCAAAGGCGGTAAAAGACTACGCACAGGCAAACCCTCCCCGGACAGGAGAATGGCCGTCCGATTCGAAGACGCACGTAGCAACGATGAGTGAAGGCGACTTCTTCCACAACGAGAAGTCGGTGACGATCGAAGCCGCCACTACTGCGAAGATCGAGCACGTTGCGAAGAACGGGACCGTGAAGGTACTTATCGAATCGCTTCCGTTGCTGGCTGGTGAAGTTCTTGATGCGACGTTTATGAGCCGCAACTCACTGACCAGCTTTTTTACCGAGCAGGTGAAGGATGCCAAGGCTAAGGACGTGCTTTATTCGTTGCACCTGAAAGCCACGATGATGAAGGTTTCCGACCCGATTATCTTTGGTCACGGCGTTCGCACTTACTTTTCGAATTTATTTGCAAACCACGAACCCGAGATCAATGAGCTTGGTGCCGACCCGAACAACGGTCTTGGCGACGTTCTGACAAAGCTTGCAGGACTGCTACGCGATCCCGAGGGAGCGATTGTTGCTGACCTTGAAAAAGACTTCGCAAACGGTCCTGGAATTGCGATGGTTGATTCAGATAAGGGCATTACGAACCTGCACGTGCCGAGCGATGTCATCATCGACGCTTCGATGCCGCCGATGATTCGGGATTCGGGTCGCATGTGGAACGCAGACAACGAGCTTCAGGACGTGAAGGCTGTTATTCCGGATTCGACTTACGCTGGGATTTTCGATGTGACGGTGAGGGACTGCCAGGCACACGGCAAGCTTGATCCGGCGATCATGGGTAGTGTTCCGAATGTGGGTCTTATGGCGCAGAAGGCCGAAGAGTACGGATCGCACGACAAGACCTTCGAGGTCGCGAGCGACGGTTTAATTAGGGTTGTTGGCGGAGATGGGGAGACGTTGCTTGAGCACGATGTGGAGCAGGGTGATATCTGGCGGGCTTGTCAGACTAAGGATGTTCCGATCAGGGACTGGGTGGGACTTGCGGTTCGACGTGCACGTGCAACCGGTTCGCCGGCGATTTTCTGGCTGAACAGTGCCCGGGCGCACGACGCTGAAGTTATTCGCAAGGTCGAGACGTATCTTGCCGATGAAGACACCAACGGTCTGGATATCCAGATCATGACACCTGGGGCTGCTACTCAGCTTTCACTCGATCGAATTCGTAAGGGCGAAGATACGATTTCGGTTACGGGCAACGTGCTTCGTGATTACCTTACCGACCTGTTCCCAATCCTTGAGATTGGCACCAGTGCGCGAATGCTTTCGGTTGTTCCGCTGCTGAATGGTGGTGGTTTGTTTGAGACGGGTGCCGGAGGATCGGCTCCCAAACACGTTCAGCAGTTCGAAGAAGAAGGTCACCTGCGATGGGACTCGCTTGGTGAGTACATGGCGCTTGCGGCTTCGCTGCAGCACCTGAGCGAGCAGTTCGACAATAAGGGTGCCGGGCTGCTGGGCGATACTCTGGATGCGGCTACGGGTCGGTATCTGGAGAACGGTCGTGTGCCGTCTCGCAAGGTCAACGAACTGGACAACCGGGGTAGCACGTTCTACCTGACGTACTACTGGGCTCAGGCTCTTGCTGAGCAGTCTGTGGATGCCGATCTGGCGAAGCGATTTGCTGCGGTTGCTGCGACTCTTGGTGAGAACGAAGACAGGATTGTTGGGGAGTTGAACGATTCGCAGGGTGCTGCTCAGGATCTGGGCGGTTACTACAAGGCGAATGTTGATTTGCTGACGGCTGCGATGTGCCCGAGCGAGACGCTGAACGCGATTATTGCGAGTGTTTAGGCGTTTGGGCGTTGGTGACTGAGGCGTGACGCTGTTGACTGGTTGGGATAGATCCTGATTTTCATCAGGATGACAGCATTCGGTTGAACGTCATCCTGAGCTTGATTTAGGACCGGTCGTGCCAGTCTGCGACGCGGCTCCCCCAAGGAGAGGGGGCAGGCCACAACAAAAAAGGACCGAGCCATTGGCTCGGTCCCTTTCGTATACAGAAGTGGTTGTGATTACTTCTTGGTTTCTGCGAATGCCTCGCCGATCTGTTCGAGGGCTGCCTTGAATGCAACCGCTGCGTCCATGTCGACGTGCTGCTTTACCTGTGATCCGAGCTTGCATGCTTCCCAAACCTTGGTGTGAAGTTCGGGGTGAGCGGCGAGGTGCTCGGGCTTGAAGTAGTCGGTCCAGATGATGACGATGTCGTTCTTTGCCTTGGTGGCGTGCTCTTCTTTGACAGCCACGTATCGGTTGAACGAGTTGTGGTCGTCGACGCTAGATGGTGCGCCCATTTCCAGAATTAGCTCGGTCATTCGGATAACGGTTTGTGCTGCCTGAATGGCGTCACGGGGGTCGTAAATACCGCAAGGGATGTCACAATGGGCATCTGCGATTCCGACAGGGAGCACCCGGTCGGCAATTCGTGAAATTGTTTGGAACATGAGTTTTCCTTTTTTGAAAAATGCACAGTTAAGTGCGCAGCTCTGGCGGAAAATGCAGGCTGTCACTTGTCGTGCCAAACCTTCCGCTGTCGATTAGCCCGACAAATCTAACACGTAGAAACGAGATTCTCAGTTGAATTTCATAATTAACGTACTAATTGAGTTGTTGTCGGTTCAATTCGTTAAGGTTCGCGGCCGCAGCATGGAGCCTTCGATTAGCGAGGGCGTTTGGGTGGTTATGTTCCGGGCAGGGTTCCGTAGACGTGCACCGGGGCGGTTCGATGTGGTTCGACTTGAAGACCCTCGTTCGGAGGGGCACTGGATCATGAAGCGGGTTGTTGGCTTGCCCGGTGAGGAGGTTGCGTTGCGAGCAGGTGAACTTTTTGTGGACGGCGATTTAGTGGGAGAGCCGCATGCTTACTGTCCCGACCCGGTGAGTGATGAGTCCGAGTGGTGGCCTCGGGATGACGAGTATGTGGTGCTGGGCGATAACCGTGGTGGGTCGACTGATAGTCGGAAGTTTGGGCCGGTGAAGCGGGAGAGTTTTCGGGGGCGTGTGCGGGAGTAGTGGTGTGTGATGGGGTGTGCTCGTTGCAGCTCTTCGATTTCCCGAAGACCGCCGAGGGATCTGGTGGGGTGTCGCGGGAGCGACCAGTGAGATCGCAAGTGATCGCTTCTCCCTCACCCCCAACCCTCTCCCGCTGGGAGAGGGGGTATATCTGACGGGGCGTCGCACTTCACTCGCCGGCGAGTTTTGCTTTTACTTTGGTGGTGAGGTTTTCGATTACTGGCAGCTGGAAGTTCGAGTTGGGGTTTCTTGAGGAGTCGACTTCGTTGGCGATGACTGCGATTACGGTGCCTGAATCCTGCCAGTAGACGAATTGTGCCGAGAACGGGTAGATGAAGCCGAACTGACCAACAACGCTTTCACCCTCGTCAGTCCATGTGAAGACACCAGCACCTGAGTCGATCCTTGAAGAGTCTGATTCCTGCGCCGGGTAATCGGCGACCGAGAGCATTTCCTGCCTGACTGTGGCGAGGTCGGCAGACTCGAAAATTGCCCTGACAAGTTTGATGATGTCGGACGGGGTCGAGACGATCGCACCGGAAGCCCACTCGGCGCTTATAACCGAGATTTCGGGTACCTGTGGGACGTGTCCGTCTATCACAGTGGGAGCATCAGAAAAGGGTCCGGCGAACTCGTAGCCGAGTGGTGTCCCGCCGGGGATGCTTTCACGACCGGCGAGGTAGGTGTCGTTCATTTGTAGTGGATCGAGAAAGCGCTTCCGTAATTCGGATTCGAGAGAATTTCCGGTGGTGAGTTCGATGATTCTCCCGAGTATCAGGAAGTTTGTTTTCGAGTATCCGTACTGGGTTACGGGTGGAAAGAACGATCCTTTGTCTGCTGCGATAGCGATAACGTCGTTGGGTGATTGGGGTGTGTGCGGTTGTTGTTCGTAGAGCACGTCGAGGAATATTTCGGTGTAGAAAATAGGTACGCCGCTGGTGTGTTCGAGCAGGTTTCGTATGGTGATTTGCTGTGCGTTTTCGATACCCGGGAACCAGCTGACAATGGCAGAATTTAAATATAAGTCTCCCTCTTGCGCTAGCTGAATAATTGTTGCTGCGACTAGGACGTGGGTGAGGTCGCCGACGAACATGGGTCGATTGGCGGCGATGGGTTCGTCAGGGAATCTATCGGGGTCGATCGAGCGTTTTGCGAGTCCGCTGGCGAGATCGATCTGCCCTGTAGCGGGTGAGTAGACAGACATCGTTGCTCCGGTGATTCGTTCGTCTTCCCGCCAGGAGTTGATGGCAGCTTGCAACTCGATTCGTGTCGCCTGCACCTCGTCAGGTGAAAGCCGGGTGTCCGACTCGCCGGTTGAACATCCTGAAAACGCAAATGTGGCGAACGCGAAAACCGGCAATGCGAACAACGTGAGAACTGCCGGTTTTTGGAGTTTTCGAATCTGCTGAATCATGCTGCCGAAACCTTACAGCTTTGGTGAGATTGATTCAGCCTGTCGTTGCGTTCTGCTTATTCGGTACTCAGGTTGATGGCGCCAAGCTTGGATTGATCTTCTTTCGTACCGAAGACCAATAAGTAGGTCACGGCAGCGGCGATCGCACCAATGATCGGTCCAGCCCAGTAGACCCAGTGATCGACCCACTGACCGTGAATCAAGGCGGGCCCGAAGCTGCGAGCCGGGTTCATAGACGCCCCGGTGAGCGGGACGGCGATCAGGTGATCGACGAATACGACGAGTCCGATCGCAATTGGTGCCCATGCCAGGTTGCCGCGCTTATCGATTGCGGTTGCGAATATTGTGAATACGAGGAAGAAGGTGAGTATTACTTCGATCACCAGGCCGTCGGCGGGTTGCACGTTGAGGTCGTGAACACCGAGGTTGTCGATTCCCCAGACGAACTGATCGAGCAGCAGGGTAGCCAGAACGGCTCCTGTCAGTTGTCCAATGATGAACGAGAAGCCCCGAACGATTCCGACATTGCCGGAGATGATGGCGGCGATGGTCACAGCCGGGTTGAGGTGAGCGCCGGTGATGCGGCCAATTACGACGATGCCGAGAAATATGCCCAATCCATGTCCAAGTGCGATCACTACCAGCCCAGCAGTGTCGAATGGCGCAATGAGAGAGAGGCCAGCGCCGACCGCGCCAATACCCATGAAAACAAAGGTAAAAGTTGCAATAAGTTCTGCCATTAATCCTCGAAGATTATTGCCAGAGACAAATTCATTCATTGGTGGTTCCTTTTACCGGGTAGTTTTGGGCTGGTGAAGCTGAAAAATCACCGAATAAGTGCCGTCAGTGAGAATGAAATCGTAATAAGCGCGCTTAAACACATGTTAAGGCATATAAGCCCAATGCAAATCAGGCTTGCCCGTACCGCAGATGGGTCTTAAAACGGGGTATTTTGCTTAACCTCGGGTGAGGATTTCGGCGGCTTCGATTGCGCTGTAGGTGATGATCAGATCGGCACCGGCTCGCTTGATCGAGGTGAGAACTTCCATCATGGCCCGCTCCTGGTCGATCCAGCCTGCCTGGCCTGCGGCGGCAATCATGGAGTACTCACCGCTAACGTTGTAGGCGGCGAGTGGCGTGTCGAATCGCATAGACGCTTCTTTGATCACGTCGAGGTAGGCCAGTGCCGGTTTCACCATGATGATGTCGGCACCCTCTTCGAGATCGGCTTCGATTTCCCGCATGGCTTCTCGTCCCTGATTTGGGGCCATCTGATAGGAGCGTCTGTCGCCGAACTGGGGTGCTGAATCGGCTGCGATACGGAAGGGACCGTAGAACGCCGAGGCGTACTTTGCCGAGGCCGGCTTCGTTTAGACCTGTTCGGATGGCAGCTACCTGGCCGTCCATCATGGCTGACGGCGCAACCATGTCGGCTCCGGCTTCGGCGTGCGAAACGGCGGTTTGGGCGAGCAGAGGTAGCGTGGCGTCGTTGTCGATATCGTTGCCTTTTACGATCCCGCAGTGGCCGTGATCGGTGTATTCGCAGAGGCAGACATCGGTGATTACATAGGTTTCGGGGGATGCCTTTTTGATTGCTGCTACGGCTTTTTGGACGGCTTCGTCGGGAGAGCTTGCGCCTGATCCGGTGGCATCTTTTTCATCGGGGATTCCGAACAGCAGAACGGATTTAACCCCGGCCGTCATCGCCTTTTGTGCTTCTTCTACGGCGATGTCTACTGACATCTGGTCGATGCCGGGCATTGGCTCGATGGGGGTGTTAACACCAGAGCCGTTTACGACGAACATCGGGTAGATGAACTCGGAAGCCGAGAGGCGGGTTTCGTTGAGCATGTCGCGCAGCGTGGCGTTGCGTCGAAGTCGTCGAAGATGTGGGTACTGATCGTTGTTCATGTATCTATTATCGCTATTTTGCGTTTTTGTTGGCGCTGGAGTGGGCACTGATGGCTTTGACGATGCCGGCGATCGACTGCGTTTTGGCCTGGATGTCGACTTTTACGTTGAGATCTTTTGCGGTTTCGGCGGTGATTGGGCCGATGATGACCGTTTTGCTGGTGTTGATGAGATCGGGGCTTCCGCCGAGCAGATCGACTAGATTACGCACGGTTGATGAGCTTGTGAACGTGGTGTAGTCGATGCCTTCTTCGTAGGCAGCGCGGGCGAGATCGCCGGTGTCGTTGGGGGATTCGGTCGAGTAGGCAACTACTTCGTCGACGTTGGAGCCGAGTTCTTTCAGGCCGTTGGGCAGGGTCTCTCGTCCGATTTCTGAGCGAGGGAAGAGGACGTTGGTTGGAACGATATTTTCAGTGTTGAGCAGTTCGACCATGGCACTGGCGAGGTACTGGTCGGGGATGAGATCGGCGTTGATGCCAATTTCGGCCAGTGCGCGTGCTGTTGAGGGGCCGTTCACGCCGAACTTGAGATGTGCGAGCGCACGAGAATCGATTCCGATTGCCTGCATGCGGGCGGCGATTCCTTGTACGGCGTTGGAGCTTGTGAACATCATCCAGTCGTAGTTTGCGATGTTGCGGAGGGCTTCGTCGAGCGGCGCTGGATCGCGGACGGGGACTATCTCGATTGTCGGGTATTCGAGGACTTCGGCACCGAGGCCTTCAAGCTGTTTTACGAGTTTGGATGCCTGTGAGCGTGCCCGGGTAACGAGAACTCGTTTGCCGAATAGCGGTCGGTTGTCGAACCACGCCATTGCTTCGCGCAGGCCGGCTACTTCACCGATTACGACGGCAACCGGTGCGCCGATTCCGGCTTCGACCCCACGAGCGACGATTTCGCCGATAGGGCCGGTTACGACTTTTTGCTTCGAGGTTGTGCCCCACTGGACGAGTGCTGCGGGTCGTTCGTTCGATACGCCTCGGGAGGTGAGGGCTGCAACGATGTCGTTCATGCCCTTCCAGCCCATTACAAATACGAGGGTGCCTGAGAGACCTGCAAGGGCGTCCCAGTTGATGGTGGAATCGGGCTTGTTGGGATCTTCGCTGCCGGTGACGATCGTTAGCGAGGTCGACATGCCGCGCTGGGTGACCGGGATTCCGGCGTAGGCGGGTGCGGCGATTATTGATGAAATACCGGGGACAACACTCCATGGAACGCCGGCTGCTGCGAGATCAAGAGCTTCTTCGCCGCCTCGACCGAACACGAACGGGTCGCCGCCTTTGAGTCGGCATACGATTTTGCCGCTGAGACCCAGTTCAACGAGCAGATCGTTGATTTCTGTCTGGGTCATGCGGTGGTCGTCACGGCCTTTGCCTGCGTCGTACATTTCGGCGTCGGGCCGTGCTTCGGCAAGAAGTCGTGGTGATGCGAGGCGATCGTAGACGACAGCGTCGGCGGTACGCAGGGCTTCGAGGCCTTTGACGGTGATCAGTCCGGGGTCGCCGGGACCTGCTCCTACCAGGTATACGTGACCAAGTTCCGGATTTTTTTCGAGGTTATCTGGCATGACTTAGTTTGGGTCCCCTGCAACCAGTTGCCTTGCGCCGCGTTCGACGAACAGCTGACCCATTTTCGTTCCGATATTTTTGGCGTCGGCTGCGTTGTCGACTAAGTTCTCGCGGATGATTGTTTGCCCATCGGGCGTTGAGGCGAAGGCTGAGAATTCGAGTCGCTCGCCTCTGACTTTGGCGTGTGCTGAGACTGATGCCGAGCAACCGCCGCCGATTTCGTCGAGAAATGCTCGTTCAGCCGTTATTTCAAGAACGGTGCCAGCGTGATTCAACTTTTCCGCAGCTGCGATTGTTGCGATGTCGTCGACTCTGGTTTCGAGGGCGAGTGCGCCCTGTCCGACGGCCGATACGAAGTTGGAGCATGAGAGATGTTGGCTGATTCGGTCTTGAAGACCGAGTCGGTTCAGGCCGGCTGTCGCAAGGATGACGGCGTCGGGGCCTTCAGGTTCGTCAAGTTTGGCGAGTCGTGTTGGGACGTTACCTCGAAGTGATTCGACGGTGAGGTCGGGTCGGATGTTTTTGACGAGAGCCTGCCTTCTCGCACTTCCTGTCGCGACTCGAGAGCCTGCTGGGATTTCTTCGAGTGTTTCGCCGTTTCGGCTGATGAAAGCGTCGCGTGGGTCTTCACGATATGGCACTGCTGCGAGTGCGAACTCGGGTGGCAGCGACGATGGCATGTCTTTCAGGCTGTGGACGGCGAGATCGACGCGGTTGTCGAGTAGTGCTGCTTCGAGTTCTCGAACGAAAACGCCTACGCCGAGCGCTGCCAGATCCTGTCGTTTGTCGATGTCACCGGTGGTTTTGATGATGACGACATCGAACGTGATTTCAGGGTTGGCTTCACGGAGTGCATCGACCACGTGACCGGCTTGGGTCAGGGCGAGTTCACTTCCGCGAGTGCCGACTTTAATCAGGAGTCCAGCTGTTGTATAAACGGTACTGCTCATGGCTTTTGTATCCGAATCGGCTAGTTGAATGAAGCCTTAGGATTTACTCGCAGCGTCGTGCGTTTCGAGAGCTGATACCAGCATAGCGCGTGCCTTGTCGGCATCGCCGCTTTCGAAGATTTCAAGCGTCTGATCGGTGATCGACACTGCCCACTCGCCTGGTGTGACCTTGAGATCACGAGCACGCTGTTCTACGCGTACGTCGGCGAGGAGGGGACCTATGTCGGCCCATCGGAGGCACTGGCAGTTTTGCTCGTCGCTCATGCGTTCACGAAGGCGGCGTGCGAGCGCAGGACTGGTACCGGCAGTTGATATGGCCACGGTTACATCGTTTCGCTGGATGAGCGAAGGTGCGATCCATGTGCAAAGCGGGGTGACATCCATGACGTTGAGGAGGATGTTGCGTTCGGTTGCTTCTTTGGAAACAGCCTCGTTAGTTTCCATCGACGAAGTGTCGGCGACGATAACTATCCAGGCACCGGCCAGATCGCCAGTCTCGTACTTGCGGTTGATCCATTCGATTGCACCAGAATCGGCTTTTGCTCGCAGTGCCGGTGAAATTTCGTCGTCGGGGCTGAACAGCTTTACTGTTGCGCCACATTCGAGAAGGTAGTTCACCTTGCGTTCGCCTTCGTGGGCATCGCCACCGAAGACGATTCCAAGGCGTTCTTTTACATCGAGGTACATTCCATAATAGCGCGGCACAGCAAGCTCCGTTTCAGGTGAGGTGGTTTTCTTGGGTGGATGGGTGGATGGGTGAGTGGGTGATTGGTGAAATCAGATCAGCCGATTGGCTGTAGTTCTTCGACGACAAATTCGTCTTCAACGAAATAGCGTACACGGGTCTTTTTATATTCACGTAGGCTGTAAACGAGCGCACGTTCGTCCATGCCAGTGGCTTCGGAGATTTCGTCTCCGAACCGTTCGCATTCTTCAGATGAAGTTCCGTGAACCATCGTGAAGTGTGAGTACGGCCAGTCTTCGTAAGTTGGTCGCTGGTAGCAGTGGGTTACGGCTGGATGTTCTGCCATGATCGTTCCAATTTCCTCGGAACGTTCTTCGGGGACTTTCCATACGATCATTGCGTTTGACGAGAAACCGGCGCGGCGGTGGTGGAGAACTGCCGAGTACCGGCGCATGATTTTCTGTTCTGTAAGTTCGGCTGCTCTGGCAAATAGTTCGTCGACTGTCATACCGAGTTCAGCAGCCATCGAATCGAACGGGCGGGACACAGGTTCGAGATCTTCCTGCATCACTTTTACATAGTCGATGATGTCTTGAGTTACGTCGGGTGACGTTGCGCTTGTGGTTCCCTGGTCGTCGGGTCGGTAGCCTTTGCTGGCGCTGGACTTACCTTTGACCATGTCGAAGTTGACACCGATTTTGAAGAACTTGATGGTGGGTAGAAGCCGGGTTGATGTTGCACCGGTTAGCCTGCCGAGGTTTTCGATTTCGCCTTCGAGCGAGCGGCCGGGCGGAACGGCGATGGTAAACCAGAGATTGAAATGGCCGTCTCGTTCGTAGTTGTGGCTGATTCCCGGGTGCCTGTTAAGGAAGTGTGCCGCTTTGTCGAGCTTGTCGTCGGGGAAGCGCATTGCTACCAGCATCGACTGGTATTTGAGTTTTCGGGTGTCGAAAATTGCGCCTATCTGGCGAACAACGTTTTTCTTACGCAGGACACCTATGCGGTCGATAACATCCTGCTCGGCGGTGCCGACTGTTTCCGCAACTGCTTTATAAGGTTCTGGAACGAGTGGGAACGCGGCCTGAATTACGTTCATTATTTCGCGGTCAATCGAGTCGAACTCGTCAAATGGCATAGTTGTTCGCTGTTGTTCTGGGCTCTACTGGCCGACGCATTTCTCGATGGGTGGTGAGAAAAGACAATAGTGGATGCTCTTCATATGAATTGTATAAGAGCGGTCGGGTTATCTGTACCTGTTCGATTCCCGAATGCGCGTGAGGAAAGTTTCTCTCGTTGGTGCGTGTTGGCTGCCATGCTCTAACTGCAACGAAGCAGTTAAAGCATGGCGAGTTGGAGAATCAGCTGTTTTCAGCTTTGATCCCGTCACTGAAGTCGAAGTCGATCGCCATGTAAAGGCTGGCATATTTATCGGTTGTCACGTAGCGAGGTTAAACTTTCTGCGTCGCGGTCGGAGGTTGGTGGGCTGTCGGCGTTCAGGGTGGTGCCCGTTCCGATGTCTTCAACAACGTATTTGGCAGCAAGGTTACCGCTTCGGACGGCAGATTCCATAGTTGAAGGCCAGCCGGTGTCGGTCCAGTCGCCTGCGAGGTAGAAGCCGGGCAGGGGAGTTCGTTGCGAGAGCCGGGAGGGTTGCGATCCGGGGGCTACTCGAAAAGTGGCATCGAGCATTTTCACGATTGTGAATTTTTCGATTCTGGCTTCGGCCGCGGCGGGGAATGCGTTTTCCATTTCTGTGGTGAAGATTTCTCGTAGTTCTTGCTTTGAGCGATCCTGCCATTCCCAGGCTCCGCTCAAGGATATGACGATGTGCTGACCCTTTTCGTTGCGAGATTTCAGATCGGTGTCGTTGAAAACCCACTGTAGAGGGCTGTCGAGTGTTGCCACAAACTTTTCGCCGAGCACGGGGCGGTCGTACCAGATGTGCACGGCTACGATGGGTGCTGTTCGGACTGATTCGGCCGGGGTGAAGAAGTCGTCTGGGCCGTCAGAACTGCCTTTGGGGAGGATCGGGGTCATGGCAGCTGCGGGAACTGAGGATATTGTGGCCTGACCTTCTATCAACTCATCATTGACCGTTCGTACGCCTGTGATCGCGCCATTTGAGATGTGGAGAGATTCGACGTCGATGCCGGTTCGGACTTCACCGCCGTGCGATTCGATGAATTCGCGGGCGTTTTCACCTACGAGTTTCGAGAGTCCAGACAACGGAATGCCCATGGCGGGATTGCTGGCAGATCCGAGCAGGGCGACTTTGAAGAGTTCGATGCCGGTGTGTGCGCTTACCGCGGTGATGTCATCGTTTAAGGATGGCAGGATGATGAGGTTCCAGAAGTTGTTGATTGTTTCGTTGTTCTGGCCGTGATCTCGCAGCCAGTCATCGAAAGTGAGCTGGTCATGAAACGACATTGGGCCGGAGCACAGTCGGGTGAGCTTGATGCTTGTTAATCCCCAGAGGAGGCGTAATTTTCCTGCGATGCTGACATGGCGGTACCCGATAAGGGCAGAAAGGTTTGCCAGAAAACCGGGTAGCCTGCGTGCTTTGATCCAGCTGGTTTTTCCTCGCTTGAACACGGGGAATCCGATGCGTTTTTCAAGCCTGATCTGATCGGAAGCGCCGATGTCTGCGACGTACTGCTGAAATTCGTTGCAAGCACCGATGAAAACATGCTGGCCGTTGTCGATTTCTACGCCGGTGTCGTGATCGGTAAAGGAGTAGGCTCGGCCGCCCAGAAATGGTCGCTTCTCAAGCACGATCGGTTTGATGCCGTGTTGAATGAGCCGCACTGCGGTGGCGAGTCCGGCGATACCGCCGCCAATGATGACTACGGTTCGTGTTGCCATGGACTAAACGAACCTGATTCCGAGCCGCCGGAGCCAGATGACAGAAATAAGTTTGAACTTCTGGAATTTGGTGAGGCTGACGCGGTTGTTTAGCGTGTCGTACCCGCGCTTTTCGATTCTGGACAGCAAGATTTCGTAGACCTGTGTCATGGTTTCAGGGCACTTGCGGGACTGGCTATCGAGTAGCGGGAACAGTCGTACTCCGGAGGCAAGGTATTTCCGGGCACGCGCCACCTGAAATTCCATGAATCGAACGAACTCGGGCGTTACTCGTTTTTGGTGCATGTCGTCGATAGAGACTGCGTATTCGACGAGTTCTTCTAAGGGCAGGTAGATTCTGCCGATCTCGAGATCTTCAGTGATGTCGCGCAGGATGTTGGTTAGTTGGAGGGCGATTCCCAGGTCGATGGCGTATTCGATTGCACGCTCATCTTCGTAGCCGAACACTTCGATAAGCGCGAGGCCGGTGGCGCTGGCGACCCTGGTGCAGTATTCGACGAGGTCGTCCCAGGTTTCGTAGGTTGCGCCGTTGAGGTCCATTCGGCAGCCAGTGACTACATCGCGCAGGTGCTGTTGGTTGATTGGATATTTGTGGACGGTGTCGGCGAGTGCGATCCACATTTCGTATCTCGAGTCGTCGGGGTCGGGAGCTTTGCCAGCGTAGGCGTTGGCAAGTCGGCGTTCGAGTGAGTCGAGTTCTTCGCCGGTTCGTTCACCGTATTCGCCGTCATCGACGATATCGTCGGCGAGTCGGCAGAACGCGTAGCCCGCGTAGACTGCGTTTCGTTTTTCGGGCGGCAGAGTGATGAAGGCGTAGTAGAAATTGGACGAAGCAGCTTTGGTCGATGCGGCTACGGCTTGGTAGGCATCGGCAATTTGTTGTGGCGTGGACGGTGCCGCTGGAGATACAGCTACTGCTTCTTTTTCTTCTGTCGGCATGTCATTCAGTATGCCTTGTTGCTGATTTGAAGGCACCTTTGGGAATCAGGCTGAAACCGAATTTTGACCGTATCCAGGTCGATGCAAAAATGCGGGCTTTGCCGAATTTCGAGATTCGAGGCCGTGTGGTGAGAACGGTGTAGTTTGCGCGTTCGATGGCTCGCAGGATTTCGAGTCCGCCCCGGGTGAACAGGGCGAAGTCGGACTTTAGGGTGCTATCGAGATGGTCGGCGAGGGGGTAGCCGTCGATGAAAAGCTGTCGTGCTCGATCGACTTCGAATCGCATGACTGCTCTGAAGTTTTCATCGCTCTTGCCTTCGAGTATTTGCTGCTCGGTAACTCCAAATCGGGCGAGATCTTCGAGTGGGACGTAGATGCGACCGATCTTTGAGTCGCGTTGAACGTCCTGCCAGAAGTTCGCGAGCTGCAGTGCGGTGCAGGTGCGATTTGCCAGTTCATGGAGTTCAGGGTTTCTTACTCTTGCCAGATAGAGAACGAGGTGCCCGACGGGGTTTGCTGAGTAGGTGCAGTATTCGAGGACGTCGTCGAATGTTTTGTGGCGGGTTATTTTTTGATCGCGTCGATTGGCTTCGATGAGGCGCTTGAACGGTCTTGGGGGGATATCGAAAATTCTGATGGTTTCGGCCAGGGCAGCGAAGTAGGGGTGGGTGGGGCTGGCAGTGCCAGTTCGTTTGTTCGATTCGTCAGATTCGGTGTAGCAGGAATCGAGTTGCTGTTCCCATAAATCAAGCAGGGCAAGCCTGTCGCCTTCGGCCTCGTCGCCCAGATCATCAACGCCTCGTGAAAACGCGTAGATCGAGAAGAAGTGTTTGCGAAGGTGTTTTGGCAGCAGGCGTGAGCCGACGCTGAAGTTTTCGTAGTGTGTTTTGGTCAGGTGTTCGCATGCGGCGAACGTGGCATCCAGATAGCCGGGCGAGTCTGAGTCGATTTCTATGGTGGGTACCGGAAGCTCGACAGACGATGTATCTGGCTGGGTCATGGGCGAATTGTGCGGCACCGTTGGAGTGGGTACCGGCTTTGTGAACTAGAGACCCATCACCTGAACGGCGACCTGGCGAGGCTTTGGCTCGTCGAGTTCAATGAGGAAGACTCGCTGGAACTCACCCAGAAGTGCCTCGCCATCGATGATCGGAACGATTTCCGATGTGCCGATAATCATGTGCTGGCAGTGTGCGTGGCCGTTGGGGCATTCGTTGGGACGCATACTTACCGTTCGAAGTTCGAAATCGTTGTGACCGTAATAGGCGTCTTTGGGGGCGCTTCGTTCGAGAAAGTGCTCCATGTCTTGCAACAGAAGGGGTTCGTTCTCGTTGATCATTACTGCGAACGTGGTGTGGGTACTGAATATCGATACCTGACCGTTTTTGACGCCAGACTCTGAGACGAGCTGTCGCACAGTATCGGTAAAGTCAATTAGCTCTGGAGCGTCGGCCGATTCGACCTGGACGATCTTGCTAAATACCTTGTATTCGCTGCCGGTTGATAATCCGCCGGGCGAGGTACCGTTCAACACGCTAATCCGGCCAGCTTCAACTGCCGACATTGCGCGTGTCTTATCCGAATGCAAACTCTTTTCCCCCTTAGGGCACAAAACTTAGCGGAAGCAACATAACATCGCCCCGCTTGGGATACGTGTTTTAACGACGACGATTTCCAGCAAAAAACCCGAATTTTCGACGCCTAAGGTCTTGATACTAATCATATTACTTCAACAGCCGCCGTTCAGCATCTGTCGATTCTGTGATTAGTATTCAAGCGACCAGCCAAAGATTTGCCCAGTGGCACGACCATGAGCCAGCCGATTTAGTATAGCGATTCAGGACGCTATCCCCAACAGAAAATGGGTCGAGATTAGGTTTGAGATCGCTAATTTTTCGAGTTGGCGTGATGCCGATGCTGGTTTAACTGGTGTTTCTAGCTGGTTTCCAGCGGTTGTTCGACTTTGCTGAGAGCTTCGTGTGCTTCCATAAAAGCTGCCATGAACGTTGTAAGCGATGCGCTGGCACGAGTGGAAGATCGACCAAGGCGGATGATTGCGGGTAGATCTCTTGGGGCATTGGAGAGATGCCTGATGTAAGCGGTGACACCGCGTTCGTTTGGGCCTGTGCCGACGCGGTCGATGATTTTTGGGGCATCGAAGTCTCTGGCGTCGAGCACGCTGCAGACCACGGCCCATGGAAGGCCGAATTCCGAGGCGACTACGGCGATGATGTGCGCTTCGGTATCGATAGCTGTGGCGTTGAGGGCTTGCCCCAGCCACCGTTTGCTGCCAGATGTGATGGCGAGCTTGGAAACGGTTACGACCGTGCCCTGGTGAAAGTCGAGGCCCGAGACTTCGACCGCGGTTCTCGATGCGAGGAGTAAAGATTTATCGGGAGCAAGTGAGTCGGTATCGTCGCTGATAGACCATTCGAAAGGCGTACCGGGCAGGCCTACGACCCTTGTAGCGATGACGATATCGCCAGAGCGTTCGAGGTCTTTGGTTGCACTGCAAAACCCGAACGAAATAATCGCTTCTGGATCGAACTCGTCGATTGCCCATTTTGTGGCTCTGGCGGCCCGTTCAGATCCTGATCCACTCAGAACGATCGCCGGGGAATCTGGGGATTCTGGACGGTATGCGATGAAGTCTTCGGGCGCATCGACCGCGGTGTAGTTGCCGGCGCGAATAATCCCGGCTGCTTCACGTTGTAGAGATCCCAGTGCAACGATCATGAGAGTTGCTAATTGCGCCTAACTGTTTGGGGATTTTCAGGATTCACGGATGAGCAGAAATTCGCCGAGTTCAGTGAATTCTGTTGCGGTGGTGCCCGAGAGTTCGAGCGACTCTATCATCCGTTTGCAGTCAACCCATCGTTGTTCTGCCATGGTTTGGCAGTAGTCCTGTGTGCCTAGATTGTCCATCACTTCGAGAACGACGTGCACGTCTTCTTCGTTGAGATCGCCTTCAGTGCGGAAAATATCTTTGAGGCGATCTGCACTGGGGCCGGTCGAGCTGCTGAGGGCATGAACTGCGGGTAACGCCTTCTTCTTGCGTTTGATATCGGCCCCAACGGGCTTTCCCGTTTCTCCCCCGCCCCAGACGCCCAGAACGTCGTCACGTATCTGGAAAATTCTGCCGAGCTCGTAGCCAATGGATTTCAAGGCAGTTGCCTTTTGACGATCGGGTCCTGCTGTGGGGGCGACGAGGCTTCCCAGATAAATAGATGCTTCGATTAGGGCTCCGGTTTTGCGTTCGATCATGTCGAGATATTGATCGACGCTTACCGATTCCTCGGTTTCGAACGAGATGTCGAGGTATTGGCCTTCCATCATCCTGAGGTAGTGACTGGTCAGTTCGGCTTCTGCTTCCAGAGCGACCGATTCTTCAACGCCAGCCGAACGCAGTTTCCACGCAGCTGCGTCGGCAATTTTTAGCATAGCGTTGCCCGAAACTATTGCCGCGGGTTCACCCCACACGGCCCATACGGTGGGGCGGTGATGACGCACTCGATCCATGTCTTCAAGATCGTCGTGGATGAGTGAGAAGTTGTGGACGTATTCGAGTGCGACTGCGATTGGAAGTGCGCGCTCGAGATCGCCGCTCACGGCGTCGGCAGCGAGCATTGCGAGGGTGGGACGCATGCGCTTGCCGCCCATCGAGTTTGAGTCGGAGCCGTCGATTTCCTGCCACCCCATGTAGTAGCGGTGGATGTCGTACATATCGGGTTCAAGCCCGACTAACTCGGCACGCAGAGCTTCGTCGATTCGGTTCTGGTAGCGCGAAAAGAAAGCGGGGAGAGACGGTGACTTCTGGGCGCCGATTAGTTGGCCCGTCTTGCCAGCCTGGGATGAAGCCGTGGGTCGGTTTGAGTTTGTGGGAGTTGAGTTCAAGAAATTTATTTGAATGCGAATTTGTCGAAGCATTCAGGGTATCTCTTCACCGGCTCATACGGGACGACCAGGTCGCAATTAAAAAAATCGACCGGCAGCTGTTTGTAGCTGACGGCCGATTTTGTTGATCGGAGCGGCTGGAAGTGTGGCGTCCGATCGGTGTGCGTGCTGCGGTTAGACAGCTGAAAATTCGAGCTTGCGAGCCTTTTTTGACTCAAGCTTTGGGAGCCTGATAGTTAGCACGCCGTCCTTGAAGGTCGACTCTGTGTTCTCGTAGTCGACGGTCTCGGGTAGTCGCAGTGCCCGGTAGTAAGAGCCGGTTCGGCGCTCACGGAGCAGGTAGCCGTTTGACTTGTCGGTCGAGTCGTCGGACTTTGTCGTGCTGACTGACTCCGCCTTGATGGTGAGTACGTTGTCGTAGACCGACACTTCGATACCGTCTTTGGTGGTTCCCGGCACAGACGCCGTTACGACGAGCGAATCGCCGTCCTGAACTACGTCGAGGGGGATGCTCCGTGCCTCGGGCTCGGTGTTTCGTGTTGGACGGGTTCCGATGAATCGGTTGAAGAGGTCATCGAAATCTCGGATGTTTCCGAACGATTGCCACTTTTCGATTGCCATATTTTTGTTTCCTTATTTGTTGGTTGCCGGGAGCCGTTAGTGCGGCGCTCCGGTTGTTATTGACTGATTTATTATCAAAACTTGCACGACTCAATTATAGAAACCGTATAAGTATCTTATTAGATCATATGCCTAGAATCGAGTCAGATGTGGTATTATCAATCGATTACGAACTGCGGAGCCCTCTTTTAACGGGCGATTCAGCGATCAACAAATCTATAAAGCGACTTATGGCCCAGAACTACTACGAACTACTCGGAATCAATAAAAGTGCCTCCGAGAAAGACATTAAAACGGCTTACAGAAGGATGGCGAGGAAGCTTCATCCCGATGTGAATCCGAACGACGATCGCGCTCAAGAGCAGTTCAAGAAGGTCAATGAGGCGTACGAGGTTGTTGGTGATCCTGCACGTCGCAAGGACTACGACCAATTCGGTGAAAACTGGAAGCATGCCGACCAGATGCGAAACATGGGCGGCGGGCGTGGTCGTGGTCCTGGTCCTGGCGGGGGAATGGGTTTCAACCTGGGTGACCTGTTTGGTGGTCAAGCGGGCGGTCAGGCCGGCGGATTCGAGAACTTGTTTGGTGGCGGTATGGGCGGTCATGCTCAGCAGCAGCAGCAGCGCCAGCAAACGGCAAAGCATCAGGGCTCGATCGACGTTTCACTCGACGAGGTCTACACCGGCACGAAGCGACAGATTTCTATTGGATCGGCCAGGACTGGTAAACGGAATCTCGAAGTCGATGTGCCAAAGGGCGTTCCGGACGGTCGAAAGATTGTGGTTCATCCGGATAGCAACTCCGAGCTGACTCTCACAGTGAAAGTACGGGCGCATAAGAACTTCACTCGCGAGGGAGCGGACCTGCGGGCAGACATTTCGGTTCCGCTGCTCGATGCCATTCTTGGTGGCGAGGCGGAAGTGCCGACGATGACGGGTCGGATTGCTTTGAACATTCCTGCAGGGACCCAGAATGGCAGGTCGTTCAAGATCAAAGGTAAGGGTTTGCCGAAGATGAATTCCGATAAGCATGGGGATTTGTTTGCGACGGTCAAGGTTCGACTTCCCGAGTATTTGTCTGAAGAAGAAGAGAAGTTATATGCACAGCTGCGGGGGCTTGGTGTGAAGGGATCCCGGGGCCAGTCAGATCCAGATAACCCAGATAACGAGGAGGATGTCGAATGACCATGGGGCACAACGATCCGGTCTTCGCCATCGGAATCGTTGCTCAATTGTGTGGCGTTCATCAGCAAACCCTTCGCAACTACGAGCGTTGGGAGTTGGTGATTCCACAGCGGTCGAGCGGGGGTACACGTCTCTATTCGAATCGCGATGTCGAGCTGATTCAGCAGATATTGCGGTGGAAAGATGAGTTCGGTTTGAACCTCGCCGGCATCGAAGTAATGTCGAGACTTTTAAAACGAATCGACAATTTAGAAGAACACGTTCAGGACTTGACGGTAGAGATCGTCAAGTTACGAGAAGGTCGGGCGCAGACGAGACTGCCGGGCCACTAACTCTTCAGGCTGCTTCCGAGTTAGTGGGAGCAGGAGAGTAGGAGATTTCAAAAATGGTACTCAAACAGGATGATTTCACCGAGCAGGCTCAGGAGGCGCTGAGCGCTTCGCAGCAGCTTGTGGTGCAGATGCGTCACAGCCAGTGGGACGCCGAGCACTTGCTTTCGGGATTGCTCCGGATAGAAAACTCACTTTCGAAAGTAATTCTTGAAGCGGCGGGTATCGATGTTTCGGATCTGCTGAAAGAGCTCGAAGCCAAGCTCGAGGAGACACCCAAAGTTGGCAGCTCATCGGGTCAAAGCCAGATCTACCCGACGCCACGCGTCCAAAAGGCGATCGAGGTTGCTAAAGAGGAAGCGGATCGGCTGAAGGACGAGTTGATAGGTGCGGATCACCTGCTGGTTGCGCTCGCCAAGGAGTCCGGGGGCGACATCGCCGAGATGTTTGCTGAGAGGAATTTGAACTCTGAGCGTTTGTATCAGGCCTTGCACGAAGTGCGTGGTTCTGCTCGTGTTACCGATCCTCGGGCCGAGAGCAAGTACCAGGCGCTTGCGAAGTACAGCGTTGATCTAACTGATCTTGCCAGGGAAGGTCGGCTTGATCCGGTTGTGGGGCGTGATCTTGAGATACGCCGTGTCATGCAGACTCTTACCCGGCGCACCAAGAACAATCCTGTTCTGATCGGTGATGCAGGTGTTGGTAAAACAGCCGTTGCTGAAGGACTTGCACAGCGAATTGTTGCTGGTGATGTTCCTGAGAGTCTTCAGGGACGACGGGTGATCGCGCTTGAAATGGGATCACTTGTAGCAGGTGCGAAGTTCCGTGGCGAGTTCGAAGAGCGTCTGAAGGCCGTGATGGACGAGATTCGTCAGGCATCGGGCGAGATTGTTTTGTTCATCGACGAGATTCACACCGTGGTCGGTGCGGGTGCGGGAGATGGTGCCCTTGACGCCTCGAACATGATGAAGCCGGCGTTGGCCCGTGGTGAGTTGCAGACGATTGGTGCGACGACCCCGAACGAGTACCGTCGATACATCGAGGCTGACCCAGCTCTCGAACGTCGCTTTTCGCCTATATGGGTTCTTGAGCCAGACGCTGAGACAGCGATCGAGATGCTCGAAACGTTGAGGCCGAGATACGAGCAGCATCACGGATTTACGATTGAGCAGTCGGCGCTAGAAGCCGCTGTGAAGCTCTCATCTCGGTATATATCTGATCGATTGCTTCCAGATAAAGCTGTTGATTTGATCGACGAAGCTGCTGCGAAGAACCGCATCGAAAATGAGCTGTTGCCTTCTGAGTTGAAGGCTATGCAGGTTGGGTTGCAGAAGCTTGATGAAGAGGAAGAATCGGCTTCGGTTCGTGGCGATTACGAAAAGGCTGCGAACGCCAAGGCTGAGAAGCTGCGTGCGCTTGAAGAGTACGAGGTCGCCAAGAGCGAGTGGGGCAAGACTCACACAACTACTGATGTCGTGACGGATCAGGACATTGCGGCTTTGATTGCCGAGCGGACCGGGATTCCGGTGACTCGGTTGGTTGAAGGCGAGGGCGACCGTCTGCTGAATCTTGAGAAGCGGTTGCACACGCGTGTGATCGGACAGGATCATGCTGTAGAGGTGCTTGCGGATGCTGTTCGACGTGCGAGGGCCGGGCTGAGCGATCCGAAACGTCCCATTGGTAGTTTTATATTTCTTGGCCCAACGGGTGTTGGAAAGACGGAGCTTGCTCGTACGCTGGCCGAGTTCATGTTTGACGATGAAGACAACATGATTCGCATCGACATGTCGGAGTTTCAGGAGCGTCACACCGTATCGAAGTTGATCGGTGCGCCTCCCGGGTATGTGGGATACGAAGAGGCGGGGCATTTGACCGAGGCGGTGCGAAGGCGTCCGTTCTCAGTGGTACTTTTCGACGAGGTTGAGAAGGCTCACCCAGATGTATTCAATACTTTGTTGCAGGTTCTTGACGATGGGCGGCTGACGGATAGTCACGGCCGGACGGTCGACTTCCGAAATACGATCATTGTCATGACCAGTAATTTGGGCTCGGAAGGCATTGCTCAGCAGGCGTTCGGGTTCCAGAAGCAGAGTCGTGAAGAGACGGAAAGCGCACGCATGCGCACGCACGTTGAAGATGCATTGAAGCAGCAGTTCAAGCCTGAGTTCTTGAATCGACTCGACGAGTTCATCGTGTTCGACTCGCTGACTCGAGAAGATATCGAGCTAATTGTCGATAAGTTCATGGCTGAAGTGTCGCAACGTGTTGTAGATCTGAAGGTGATGATACGGCTGACCCCGGATGCTCGGGCGTGGCTTGCCAAGACCGGTTTCGACCGGATGTACGGTGCGAGGCCTTTGAAGAGGGCGATTCAGCGATACGTTGAGAGCCCGCTTTCGAAGATGCTGTTGGCCGGGGAGTTCCCCGAGGGTTCTGCGATCATCGTTGACGAGCGTGATGGTGATGTGACGTTTACTTTGGATGGCGAAAATGCCGCCGAGACTGACGTTGTGGCAGAGCAGATTGAGATGGAGAATCTGGCTCCGTAGTTAGAGGAACGTGGGTGATGCTAGTTCACGTTGATTCCTAGATTGGACCAGTTCGGGCTACTGAACGCGATTGCCACGTCGCAGGGCCTCCTCGCAATGACAAAGAAGAATAGACACTCCATCGAAAAGGTGGTTGCGGGGAGGTCTATTCGCGTCGACTGCCGTAAGATTCACGGGTGTCAGACTTTTCCGGTTCAGAAAATGACGTTGCGTCTCGGGACGTACATCCGAGCAAATTCGCCGAGTTCATAGCGAAGCATAATCGCGCCTATCAGTCGATTATTTGGACAGTTGTTGCCGCTTCGATAGTAGGCGGGACGATTGCATGGCTCGGCGGCTGGCTCGATGTTCAGGATGCCGGATACTGGGGTTCATTTCTCGTGAACCTTGTTGGATCGGCGGCGGTGGTAATACCGGTTCCGGGGCTCGCAGCAGTTTGTGCGGGTGCAACCGGCGGCCTTGAACTGAACTTCGTTGGGTTGGCACTGGCGGGTGCCGCGGGTTCAACTATCGGAGAAGTGACCGGGTATCTGGCAGGGTACGGAAGTCAGGGTGTCGCCCAGAAATCGCGGTACTATTCTCGTATCCAAAATTGGGTAGTGAGGCGCGGCGGGTTTGCATTGTTTATTCTCGCTGTGGTTCCGAACCCGCTTTTTGATATCGGCGGGTTTGCGGCGGGGTCGCTTGGCTACCCGATATCCAAGTTCTTTCTCTGGGTAGGTCTGGGTAAAGCGATCAAGTTTTTGATTGTTGCGTATGCTTGCCGACAGTCGATATCGTGGCTCGCTGATCTTGTTTAGTCGTTTAGGTTGGTCGTTTGGCCGATTGCTCGCCTGGCCTTACTGCTTTTTTAGGGTCGCCCAAAATGTCTGATCCATCTCGTTCTGAAACTACAGATGTTCTTGATTCCGCGCTCGAAACCGCGGGAACGACTGACAACGTCATGGAACTTGCTGGATTTCAGCTATGGCTGTCTAAAAATAAAGAAACAGCGTTCAGGTTCGGGCTACTCGCTTTCGTTATAGCGTTTGTGATCGTAGGCACTACGCTGTGGCTTACCGATAGCCTGAATCTTGAGAATCTTGGGTACGGCGGCGTTTGGATTGTCAGTTTTATCGCTGCAGGGTCGATCATTCTTCCTGTGCCGGGTCCGGCTGCTGTTTGCATTGCGGCGGCGCCCGATCTTGGACTTAACCCGCTGCTCATCGGCCTTATTTCCGCTTCTGCCGAGGCGTTGGGTGAGATGACGGGATACATCGCAGGCCTTTCGGGACGTTCGCTGTTAGAGCGGAACAAGTACTACCCGAAGATGCATTCGATGGTGAAAAAGCGCGGCGGCCTTATTTTGTTCTTTGGGGCGATTATTCCGAACCCGCTGTTCGACGTTATTGGAATTGCCGCGGGCAGTACCGGCTACCCGATCAAGCGTTTTCTTGCGGTTGTGTTCGTTGCGAAGACGATCAAGTCGACGGGTATCGCATATGCCTGCTTCTGGGGCATTGACTGGATTCAGGGAATTGTTGGATGATCAGTAATTCGAGTCGGTTGGGTGTTGTGGTCGTAGCTGCCGGGCGAAGTTCTCGTATGGGCGGGATCGACAAACAGGTGGCTACGCTGGGCGGCGAAACGGTGATTTCGCATTCGCTCAGGGTGTTCGATTCGTGTGGTGACGTTGGATCGATAGTTCTCGTGATGTCGGCTGAGAATCTTGACGAGGGGAAAGCGGCGGTTGAGGTTGGAGGGTTTTCCAAGGTTGTTGGAGTTGTTGCCGGGGGAGAGCGTCGGCAGGACTCGGTGAAGATTGGCCTAGATTTGCTTGGCGAGCAGCCGGGTGGGTCGCCAGAATTCGTGGCGGTGCACGATGGTGCGAGGCCGTTTATTGAAGCTGAGATGATTGCGCGGGGGCTTTTAACGGCGCAGAAAATTGGCGCTGGGATTGCGGCTGTGCCTGTAAAGGATACGATCAAGACAGCACCTCATCGGGTGGTTACCGGAACGCCAGATCGGTCGGGCATGTGGGCTGTTCAGACTCCACAGATATTTCGCTTCGATGTGCTGAAAACTGCGCACGAAATGACGTCCGAAGACGTGACTGACGACGCTTCGATGGTGGAGTCGGTTGGTGGGTTGGTGGCGATTTTTGACGGGTCGAACGACAATATCAAGATCACCACACCAGAGGATATGCAACTGGCTGCTTTGATATTTGAACGACGAAGTGGGAGTTCTTCTGGCGGCGGAGTGCCTGAGACTGGCTCACGCTTTGGGATTGGGTTTGATGGGCACGGCCTGATTGCCGGTGGTCCTTTGCGGATTGGCGGGATTGATATTGAGTTTGATCAGCATCTGGATGGTCATTCTGATGGCGACGTGTTGTTCCACTCGATAGCGAGTGCGATTCTTGGTGCGGCGGGTCTGGGCGATTTGGGTGGTCGGTTCCCTTCATCTGACGAACGATACGCCGGGTTTGATTCGGCTCAATTCATTGCCGAGTCTGCCAGGTTGGCCGCCGAAGCTGGATGGCTGGTCGATCATGTCGATGCTACCGTTATAGCGCAACGACCTCGACTCGCGGCGGAAGTGCCTAAAATGGCGGCGCTTATCGGTGCGATAAGTGGTTTAGAAAATTCAAGTATCAACGTAAAAATAACGTCGACCGATCACGTCGGCGCGCTAGGCGCGGGTGAAGGCATTGCAGCCCAGGCCGTCGCAACACTAATTCCGTTATCACCGGCATCTCTGGTAAAAAAGTAGCTTCTCGAAACGCATGATTCAGCTCTATAACTCACTTACCCGCAGCAAAGAAGATTTCGTCCCGCTTGGGGATGAAGTGAAAATGTACGTTTGCGGGGTGACCGTTTACGACGATTCCCATTTGGGCCACGCACTGAGCAGCATCATTTTCGATGTGCTGACTCGGTATCTGGAGTACCGGGATTTCAAGGTTCGCAAGGTTCAGAACTTCACGGACGTTGACGACAAGATCATCAACCGTGCTGCTGCCGACGACGTGCCGTGGGAAGAGATTACCGAGAGGTACATCGAGTCGTTTTATGAGTCGATCGACGGGCTGAACGTTCGACGAGCTAACGTGGAACCGCGGGTGACCGAGGACATGCCGGAGATTATCGCTTTGATTCAGCGGTTGGTTGATGGCGGTTCGGCGTATGAGATGAACGGTTCGGTTTACTACCGGGTTCGTAACAAGCCCGACTACGGCAAGCTGAGTGGTCAGAATATCGACGAGATGCTTGGTGCGAGTGGCGGTGATGTCGAGAGCGGTAAGGAAGATCCTGCCGACTTTGCATTGTGGAAGGCCGTGAAGCCTGACGAGCCGAAGTGGGACAGTCCGTTTGGGCCAGGTAGACCAGGGTGGCACATCGAGTGTTCGGCGATGGCGTTCAAACATTTGGGTGAGCAGATAGATATTCACTGTGGTGGGCTGGATTTGATCTTCCCGCATCACGAGAACGAGATAGCGCAGAGCGAGTCGGCTTCGGGTCGCACGCCGTTCTCAAGCGTGTGGATGCACAACGGGATGTTGCGTATCGCAAACGGGCAGGAGATGAGCAAGTCGCTGGGCAATGCTTTCAACGTGAAGGCGGCTCTTGAGGAGTTCAGTTCTGATTCGATTCGGCTTTGGATTTTGCAGAGTCATTACCGCACGAATCCCCTTCTGGACAAAGAGTTGATTGGTGCTGCTGAGCGGTCGATGCGCAGGATTCGTTCGGCTGTTGAGGCCGAGAATGTTGAATCGGACGATTCGCTGGATGCATCTGCTTACAAGCGTCGATTTGTCGAGGCGATGGATGACGATCTCAATACACCGCAGGCGCTGGCGGCTATTTTCGACCTGTGCCGCAAGATGAACCGTGCGCGCACCGATGGCAAAGACGTTTCAGGCGCTGCTGAGTTGGTGCGGGAGCTGACTGGTGTTCTGGGCTTTACATTGGAGGCTCCGCCGCAGAAGAACGAGGGTCTTTCGGACGACGATATCAACGCTTTGGTCGCGCAGCGGAAAGAAGCCCGTGCAGATAAGCGTTGGGGTGATGCTGACGCTGTGCGGGATCAGTTGGATGCTGCTGGTATTTCGATTTCGGATGCGGGTGATGAAACGACGTGGTCGCGGGATTAAGGTGTCAGTGGCACTTTTTCTGGGACGCCGACGGTGATTTCTGTCTACTGTGATGCTGAACTTGATCCAGTATCTGTTCGGGTCGGGATCTGATGAGTGATTTAGGCATGGTTGCAGTCGCCTGAGTCGGTTTGTTGTTCCTCTTCGGGCATAGATCCTGAATCAAGTTCAGGATGACAGTGGTTGCGTTCTACCTATCTTATGGACCATAGGGTTTAGCGTTACTGTTCCGACTGTGCCGTTTACTGTGATTAGTTGGGCGTCGGCGATTTTTTTGGTGGCTTCTTTGGTTTGGATTACGCAGGGGATGCCATATTCGCGGGCGATTAGCGAGGCGTGCTGGAAGTTATCACCTTTGTCGAGCACGAGTGCGCCGATTAATGGGAAGATCGGCACCCAGTCAGGGCCTGTGTTGTCGGTAACCAGGATGTCGCCCTTTTTCACGTTTGGTGGCGTTGACGTTCGGGTGATTACGACTCGTGCTGTGCCGGTGAATGCGCCATTAGAAGATGGTTCGCCGTGCAGGGTTTGGCCGTCTTCGCTGATGCCTCGTAGTGGTTCTTCGTCGTCTTTATCTTTATCTTTCTCGGGTGGCTTGGTGCCTATGAAGTCAGGCCGGTCGAGTTTTGAGTTTTCGGTCCAGGCCTCTTTCGCTTGAGAGGCAAGAGAACGCAATTCGGTGTAGTTATCGGATGCTGATGCACTTTCTAGCTGGGCGAGGTTCAAGTAGTAAATGTCGTCGGGGGTGTCGATCGTACCTTCACGCACCAGAGCAAGTCCGGCACGGTTGATCGACTCTCGATACTCGCCGAACGTGCGTTGTTCGATGAGGTAGTTGTGATTCTCCATTATCTTGATGTGGTGGGTTGCACGGAACAACATGAGTTCGAATTTCTTGCGGAGCTTGCGGTTGCGGCCGATGCTTTTTCGCACGGAACGGATAGCGAGTTCGCGCCGTTGCCGGAGTTCGTTGTGGGAACGGCCTAGAGATTCGAGATCCTGCCGAACGAACGAACCGATAGAGTCGAGAGGAATTTCAGGCTTCATGTTCCAGCTCGGGTCGGTGGGCTTCCACGCGGCGCCATAACCCAGACCGTTCCGGCAGCCCCAGATTTTCATCATCGCTTTGAATCTGGCGCGGAATTTACGAACTTCGGAACGTTTGCCGTTGCCTCGTGCGAATAGGGATTTGTAGTCCCTTGCATCAAAGACTTCCGTCAACCACTGATCGCCCTTTACGAGTTCTGCCAGGCCGATTAGGCGTTTGGTGAGACGGGACGTCGTGTGATCGAGGCCGAGTGTGAGGTCTGTCACTACCGCATCCGAGTTTTCGACGATTTCCTCGAACTGTTTCGTCTGATTGTGATCCGGCTTGAAACCCGCCCATGCCCGCCAGTGCAGGTCGTTCATGTGGTCGGCTGCGATGGTCATTGCCTGTCGCAGGTGAGCTATGAGATCGGGAATCGGAGCGTTGTCGGCTGGTCTGCTGAGAACAATGTCGTCCAGGTTTTTTAGCAGAACTGGCTCGATGGTTTCGTAGTAGTAGGTTGTGCCTTTCTCCATATATCGGCGACCCATCAGGTGGTGCTTGAAAAGCCGTGACTTGAGTTCTTCGGGATCGCGAGGAGTTGCCGCCGAGTAGAGCCAGCCATTCACGAGCTTCTTCATGTCCATTCGGCCCATGTACTGCCCGGTGTAATCGACCGAACGTTTTTCAGCTACGCTCTGTATGTAGACGTAATCGACTACGAGCGGGAGGGAAGCGGTTTTGCCCCCTGTTTGCCAGTGGAGCTTTTCATGCTCCGGATTGTCCCATTCGACCAGGAATTCGGTTTCATTTTTCGCACCGGTGGTAATGGGTCGGGACTGGAGGATGTGGACGATGTTGTCTTTGAGGGCGAATTCGATGTCGCGGTCGTTGCCAGACGAGTTTTTGATTGTTTTGGCGGCTTTGGCGACGGCGAGGAGTTGTTTATCGGTGAGGGCCGGGGAGCTTCGTTTGTCGGAGGGTACTGGCACGCGGTCGGTTGATCCGGCGGTTCCCTGAACGAACATCCAGGCTTTGTCTTTTACATCCCGGTTCGTTGTCTCGTGGGTGTCGGAGTTGAGCGTGAATGAGTCGGCTGTCGCATCACCGGAAACTACGCCTTCGCCGAGGCCGAGAGCTACGTTGATGAGGATCTGGTCGGTGCCGTCTCGTGGGTCACGGGTGAAGATCACTCCACCGGCATCGGCGTTTATCAGGTCCATCACGAGTACGGCCATCGAGCCATTTTCGTGTGAAATATTTTGGCGTTGTCGATACGAAATGGCGCGTCCTGTGTAGTAGGAGGCCCACACGTCTCGGGTTCTTTGTAAGACGGTCTGTGCGTTGGTGGCGTCGAGGAACGAGTCGTACATGCCTGCGAAGGATGCGCCTTCGAGGTCTTCAGTGGTTGCTGACGAGCGAACGGCGAGACCTTTGGTAGCAGTGTCGGTGTTACTTGTTTTTGATGCGATTGCTTCGGCAAGACCGATTGGTGTGGGAAGCGAACTGAGGATGGTGGCTATGGCATCTGACGCCTCGAACGCTGAAGCGGGATTTCCGGAATCTACCTCAGCGAGTATTTCTGCAATTTTGCTCTTCGCCGGTTCTATAAATGCGTCAAACGCGTTGGCCGGTATCGCAAATCCGGGGGGTACGGTTGCGCCATTTTTGGCGAGGTCGGCGACAGATGCAGCCTTGCTGCCGACTATTGCTGGGTCGAGTGCCTGGGAGGAGTCGAGTTCGACGATGAATGGCGATGTGGGGGCGGTTGGCATAGCGGTCGATATTACACGTATCCAACGGCTGATCGGGTATTGAAAAATGTCAAAAAAACAGGCGCTCAAATGGCGCCTGTGCGTTTCAATCGCCGGCCAGCCGGTTAGCCGAAGCGAACGTTGGCGATTGCTACACCGACGAATACGAATGCCAGAATGATGGTGATTCGGAACAACAGCTGTTCGACACCACGTCGCGATCGGAAGGTGCTGGATGCCTCTCCGAAGAGTGACGATCCGGATCCGCGAGCCTGCATTAGCAACACGGCGATAAGTGTGATTGCGGTGAACATCAATATGAGGCTAAATACGGTATCCATGAAATTTCCTGTGCGCCGTTTGGGGGCGCAAGTAGTAAACAGCTATCTATGGTAGGGCTAGTGGGCGGGTCTCGCCACAATTCGTAGTGCGAATTGTGGCGTTGTGTTGTTGCGTTATTGCGTTTTAGGCGTTTAGATCCGGGCGTCCGAGGCGGACTTAGTAGCGCGTCGCATTCTCGTTAGAGCCGGGCGTGCCGAGGCCGCACTTGGGCTCGCATGTCTGCGACGCGGCTCTAACCCCCCCTGGTCGAGGGGAGGAGTGTTTGCTAGGGGAGTGGCGCTAGCGGTTTGCCAGTTTTTCTTTGATCATTTCTGTTGCCTGGACTGGGTCGGCCTGGCCTCGGGTGGCTTTCATTACCTGACCCATTAGCGACTTGAGGGCGACTTCTTTGCCGCCAAGATAGTCGGCGACGGCCTTTTCGTTGTTTGCGATTACTTCATCGACGATTGGGCCGAGTGAATCGGCACCTGAAACGACTCCGAGACCGAGGTCTTCGATGATCTTTTCAGGCTCTGTGTCCTTGTTGAACATCAGCTCGAATACCTGTTTTGCCGAGTTGTTATTCAGTTCGCGCTTTCGGAACTTTTCAACGAGAATTGCAAGATTTTTTGGCGTGACCCTGGTATCGGCCATATTGATGATTTCGGCTTCGTTCATCATGCGAGCCATCTCGCCGTTGAGCCAGTTGGCAGCAGCTTTTGCGAACGCCTGCTTCGTTTCTGATGATGCGCCTGTGACACCTGAGCAGACCTCTTCGAAGTAGTCGGCGGTGGAGCGAAGTGCGGTTAGCAGATCGGCGTCGTACTCGCTGAGTCCCCATTCGCTGATGAACCGGTTTTTTCGTACGAGCGGGAGTTCGGGCATGGCGGCCTGAGTGCGCTCGATCCAGTCTTCGCTGATGATCAGCGGCGGGATGTCGGGTTCCGGGAAGTAGCGATAGTCGTTGGCTTCCTCCTTGCTGCGCTGGGAGTTCGTAATTCCTTTGCCATCGTCCCATCCACGGGTTTCCTGGACGATGCGTTCGCCGCTTTCGTAGCAGCCGATCTGGCGTTCGATTTCATATTCAACCGCTCGGACGACTGCCCGGATGCGGTTCATGTTTTTGACTTCGACCTTGGTGGTGAGTTCGGTTGAGCCTTTGGGTCGTACGCTGATGTTGGCGTCGCAGCGGAACGAGCCTTCTTCCATGTTGGCGGTTCCGACGCCGAGGTAGCGGATGATGTGCTGGAGATTGGTGATGTACGCCTCGACCTGCTCAGACGTGTGCATGTCGGGTTCAGTGACGACTTCCATGAGCGGAGTGCCGGCACGGTTGATGTCGAGCAGCGAGTGAACCGTGCCGCCCTGAGGACCTTCGATGTGGATGAGACGTGCGACGTCTTCTTCCATGTGGACACGGTTGATGCGGACTCGGATGGGGTCATCAATTGGTAGATCGACGTAACCTTCGTAGCAGATCGGCTCGTCCATCTGGGTGATCTGGTAGCCCTTCATGAGGTCGGGGTATGTGTACTGCTTGCGGTCGAACTTGGTGATTCGGGCGATGTTGCAGTTGATTGCCATGCCGATCATCATTGCGTATTCGACGGCGGTTTCGTTTACGACCGGAAGGGTGCCGGGGAGGGCCATGCTGACTTCGTCGACAAGCGTGTTTGGCTCGGCGGTCTGGTAGGCAGCACTGGATGTACCGAACATTTTGGAGCGCGTCTTTAGCTGGACGTGCGTTTCGAGACCAATTACTGCTTCGTACTCCACGAGTATTTTCTCTTTCACCGCCGGCTAGGCCGGGTTTTCTGTGGCCAGGCCACGTTATTAATTTTCGATACGGGAGATCGTTCAAATTACCGAGCGTTTAGTTTATCCACGAGTCGCACCGTATGGAATGAATCGTTTTAAGTTTGCCTGAATCAAACAGGCGATGGCGGGGATTTGAATATAGCACCGGCTTGCCACGTTCAACTACATTTTCACCGCAACACGAGAAACCAAAAGAGGACCGGAACATGACATACATCGACCCAGTTGAGAGCTCTCCTAACAATTACAAGGTTTTGGAGGAGAACGAGAATGTTCGCATGCTCGAGATGATCGTTCCTCCAGGGGAGTCGGACAACTTGCATTCACACCCAGATGAGGCCGTTTATTTCATCACTGGTGGCAAGGCCAGAGTCACGGTGGATGGCGAGCAAATGGAGATGGAACTTCCGGATGGGGCGACGATGTTGCACGAGGGATGGACACATCAGGTGACCAATATTGGCGACACTGAGATTCGGGCGATTATCGTGGAGAGTAAGGGCTAAAGACCAGGTCTTGATTTGGGTGGAAGACACCTGAACTAGATTACTTGAAAACTCGCATCGGGATTTAGCGTCCAGATACGGGTCTTTTTCCGTTCAGTTTTTCATTCAAAATCGCTTTCGCTGGTTCAAACACGCTTTTTCGCACATAAAGTCGGGTCAATTCGCACCTACACCAACTTCACTTCGCAGTTACGAAATTCGTTGACGCTATACGGCATGGGTTTTAAACTAATACCTGACCGAATGGGTCAGGTATACGTTTTTGCGCCATTTGAGTTCAATATCAGTGATCTCGCACCATATTTTTTTACCACAGATCACCCGTCACGGAGCTACTTATTGACCAACCAGAACACGATCTCACGCGAATCCGACCTTTCAGGTAGGGAATACAAGTGGGGATTCGTAACTGATGTAGAGACCGATCTGGCTCCTAAAGGGCTGAGTGAAGACATCGTCAGGCTGATTTCTTCGAAGAAGGGTGAACCTGAGTGGCTGCTTGAGTGGCGGCTGAAGGCGTACCGCCACTGGGTGAAGCTTGCCGAGGCTGAGGCCGAGCCGACCTGGTCGATGATCGACTACCCGGGAATCGACTATCAGGACATCTACTACTACGCTGCTCCCAAGGGCATGAATGAAGCTCCCAAGAGCCTCGATGATGTCGACCCGGAGATGCTCGAAACGTTCGAGAAACTCGGGATTCCGCTTCAGGAGCGGGCTGCTCTTGCTGGAGTTGCCGTTGACGCCGTGTTCGACTCCGTATCTGTTGCAACCACGATGGAAAAGCAGCTCGGTGAGTTGGGAATTATCTTCTGTTCGTTCGGTAACGCAGTGAAGAACCACCCTGATCTTGTAAAGAAGTATCTCGGTACGGTTGTTCCCTACACCGACAACTTCTTTGCTTCGCTGAATGCGGCTGTGTTCACCGACGGATCGTTTGTTTACATTCCGCCCGGGGTTCGCTGCCCGATCGAGCTGATGACGTACTTCCGGATCAATACCGAAGGATCGGGTCAGTTCGAACGCACTTTGATCATTGCTGACGAGGGTGCATATGTTTCATATCTTGAAGGCTGTACTGCACCGTTTCGAAAGAGCAGTCAGCTTCACGCCGCTACTGTTGAGCTGATTGCGCTGGACGATTCTGAGATCAAGTACTCGACTATCCAGAACTGGTTCCCCGGAACCAAAGACGGTGAAGGCGGCGTTTACAACTTCGTTACGAAGCGGGGTCGTGCAGATAAGAACGCCAAGATTTCATGGACGCAGGTTGAAACTGGATCTGCGATTACGTGGAAGTACCCGAGCGTGATTCTTAAGGGTGACAACTCGGTGGGAGAGTTTTTCTCGGTTGCGCTGACGAATAATCACCAGCAGGCCGATACCGGCACGAAGATGATTCACATCGGCAAAAACACCAAGTCGACAATCGTGTCGAAGGGTATTTCTGCCGGTAAGGGCAACAACACGTATCGGGGCCAGGTGTTGATCATGCCGGGTGCCGAGAACGCTGTGAACCACACGCAGTGCGACTCGCTGCTGATTGGTGATCAGTGCGGTGCGCATACTGTTCCTTACATCGAGGTGCGGAATCCTACTGCTCGGCTTGAGCACGAGGCTTCGACTTCGAAGGTTAGTGATGAACAGCTTTTCTACCTGATGGCACGGGGGCTTTCCGAAGAGGAAGCGCACCACATGATCATTACGGGGTGGAGCCGTGAGGTTTTCAAAGAGCTTCCTTTCGAGTTCGCTCTTGAAGCCGCTCAACTGCTGAAAGTTTCGCTCGAAGGCGCAGTCGGGTAGGTGCCCAGGCACATTTTCTTTTCGATCAGTACTAACAACACGAACACAGATTCATCCGGTAAGTAATACAAAAAATGCTTGAGATAAAAAACCTGCACGCGTCCGTTTTGGACATCGACGATTCGGAGATTCTTAAGGGAATCGACCTGAAAGTTGGCAAGGGCGAAGTGCACGCCATCATGGGTCCCAACGGTTCTGGCAAGAGCACACTTGCGAACGTGTTGATGGGTCGCTTCGACTACGTCGTTACTGAGGGCGATGTTCTGATCGACGGCAATTCGATTTTGAAACTGCGACCCGATCAGCGTGCGCATCTGGGCATGTTCCTTGCCTTCCAGTACCCGGCAGAGATTCCCGGGGTTCGACCGTGGCAGTTTCTGAAGGCGGCGCTGGATTCTAAGGCCGACGCTAATGGCGAAGACAAGATGAGTGTTCGTAACTTCTCGAAGCTTTTCGACGAGAAGATCGAGGCTGTTGGGATCAACCCGAATTTGGTGAAGCGATCGCTGAACGAGGGTTTCTCGGGTGGTGAGAAGAAGCGCAACGAAATGCTTCAGCTTGAAGTGCTGCAGCCGTCTTTGGCCATTCTTGACGAGACCGACTCTGGTCTTGATGTCGATGCACTGCGAATCGTTGCTGAAGGGGTTAACTCGATGCGTTCGCCAGAGCGATCGTTCGTTGTGGTTACTCATTACCAGCGGTTGCTGAACTACATCACTCCTGACGTGGTTCACATTCTGGTCAAGGGCAAGATTGTCAAAACAGGCGGACCTGAGCTGGCGTTGGAAGTTGAGAAAGACGGCTACAAGCAGTACATGGCTGAAGCCGAAGTGAACGCCTAACAATGACAACCGCAACGCTGCCGGCGGCAGTTGGTAAATATTCTGAGGCGTTCGCTTCGTTTGCTGAGGCGAACTCCGATGCGCCTGAGTGGCTGAAGGCTGTTCGGAGTCAGGCATGGGCGACTTTTTCTGAGCTTGGCATTCCCGTAAAACGACGTGGCAACGAGCTGTGGAAGTACACCGATCTTCGACCGCTGGCTGCGCTTGACTTTGAGCACGGCATTGGCGGATCGGTTTCGCTCGACGAGATCAAAGCGGCGGGTCCGTGGGATGACGCATGGGACACCGTGGTTGTTGTCGATGGGGTGTTCAGCGCCGAACTTTCTAATCTGCAGGGAACGGCGGGGCTAACCGCGGGAAGCCTTGCTGAAGCTATTTCTTCGGGCACAGGTGATATCGAAACGCAGCTGGCGAGTCTTGCCGGTCGCGAGGAGTACGCGTTCACCGCACTGAGCACGGCATTTGTTGACGATGGTGCTTACGTTGCGATTGCCGACGACGCTGATCCGGCAACACCGATTCACGTTGTATTTGTTACTTCAAACGCTTCTGGGAGCCGGGCATCGTATCCTCGACTTTTGGTCGACGCCGGGGCCAACACTCTGGCTGTCATTATCGAGACCCACATCAACCTTGCTGAGTCTGCACAGCTTTCGTTGCCGGTTGTCGAAGTGTTCGCCAAGCCCGGTGCCACCGTTCGACATTATCGAGTGCAGATGGAGAACGAACTTTCGTATCATCTGGGGACAATTCGAGTTCATCAGCTGGACGATTCAAGCTTCAACTCGACGACATTCGCGGTTGGTGCGGTGATTGCTCGAAACGATATTCACACGCAGCTTGATGCACCGGGAGCGAGCTGCACGTTGCACGGTTTGTACATGACCAGCGGGACGCAACAGCAGGATCAAGAGATCAGCACGACGCACGCCAAGCCGCACTGTACGTCGAAGCAGTTCTACAAGGGCATTCTTTCTGGTAAATCACACGCTGTGTTTAGCGGAAAAGTGGTTGTTGAGCGTGATGCCCAGAAATCTGACGCAACTCAGAAAGACTTAAATTTGTTGCTTTCTCGTGGAGCCGAGATCGACGCAAAGCCTTCGCTTGAAATCTACGCCGACGATGTGACTGCTGCGCACGGTGCTACGGCGGGTCACGTCGATCGAGACACGCTGTTTTATTTGCAGTCTCGTGGTGTGGATGAGGAGGCTGCGAAAGCGATTCTCATCCGTGGATTCGCTGCGGAAATGCTCGATGAGTTTAAGCCGAAAGCGCTTTACGAATTCGTGGAGCGGGTAACCGACGAACGAATTCCGGTGTTGCTTGCCGAGTCTGACGCGTTGGGAACGGCATGAGCATGACCGAAGCTGGAACCCGTGCCTTTGATGTCGATGCTATTCGTGCCGATTTTCCAATTCTGTCTCGCAAGATAAACGGGCAGGAGCTGGTGTATTTTGATAACGCCGCAACTTCGCAAAAGCCTAAGCAAGTCATCAAGGCTTTAACGGACTACTACGAGCAGACTAACGCCAACGTGCACCGGGGTGTTCATACTCTTTCGATTGAAGCGACCGACGGCTATGAGCTGGCTCGTACGAAGGTCGCAAAGTTCATCAATGCACCGCGGCCTGAGGAAGCTATTTGGACTCGCAACACCAGTGAATCGTTGAACCTCGTGGCGGCTACGTGGGCTGATGTGAACGTCGGCGAGGGCGATAACATCGTTATCACTGCGATGGAGCACCACTCGAACATCGTTCCATGGCAGCAGCTTGCGGCGAAGAAAAACACTGAACTGCGGTATCTGGCGGCTGGCGAAGATGGATTGCTGGACGTTTCAGACGTCGATTCGATTATCGATTCTCGCACTAAGCTCGTCGCCGTAACGCACATGTCGAACGTGCTTGGGACGATCAACCCTGTCGCCATGCTTGCTGAAAAAGTTCACGCCGTTGGAGGCGTGATTCTTGTCGATGCTGCGCAGAGTGTTCCTCATATGGCGGTTGACGTGCAGGAGCTTGACGCTGATTTCCTTTGCTTCTCGGCGCACAAGATGCTTGGCCCAACGGGCATAGGCGTTTTGTACGGTAAATACGATCTTCTTGAAGCTATGCCACCTTTTATGTTTGGTGGCGACATGATTCTGGAAGTGACCTACGAGGATGCCACTTGGAACGACCTGCCTTACAAGTTTGAGGCTGGTACTCCGAACATTGCTGATGCGATCGCAACGGGGGCGGCGGTTGACTATCTGGTAGATCTCGGCATGGACAATGTTTGGGCGCACGAGCAGGAGCTCACGGCTTACGCCATGGAGCAGATACTTTCACTGGACAATGTTCGCGTGCTGGGTCCGCAGGATCCGGCGCTTCGAGGTGGGGTGATTTCGTTCATTCACGACACGATTCATCCGCACGATCTGGGAACGGCTTTGGATCAGCAGGGCATTGCGATTCGCACGGGGCACCACTGCGCTATGCCGCTGGTTCGCAGCTTCGATGTTGTGGCGGCGGCGCGGGCGAGCTTTTATATTTACAACACGAAATCCGAGATTGACGCTTTGATCAACGGGATTAGTGAAACCGAAGGATATTTCAGCCGATGACAGGTGGCATGTCTGGTCTCGACGACATGAACGAGCTGTACGAGGCGATCATTCTTGATCACTATCGCAGCCCGCGAAACACGGTTCCTGTCGATTCGCCTGATATCGACCTCGAGGTCAATAATCCGTTCTGTGGTGATGAGTTTCACATTCAGCTAAAAGTTGACGATGGTGCCGTGGCTAAGGTCGGAATCACCGGCCGGGGTTGTGCGATTAGCCAGGCTTCTGCTTCGCTGCTTGCCGAGCTTGTTGAGGGTAAATCTTCAAACGAGGTTCATGCTGCGGTCGATTCGATTCGACGGTTGCTGAAGGGCGAAGATGTGACCGAAGAAGAGCGAGATGTTCTTGGCGATATCGAGGCGCTCGAAGGTGTTCGCAAGTTCCCGGTGCGAATCAAGTGCGCACTGCTGAGCTGGGTCGGGTTGGACGACGCTTTGACCGAGCATCTTGGTGCCGAGGGCGTTTAGCTCTCGCGACTGCTCATCCACACTCTGGTCAGGAAGTCCGTGTCGCCTCGCGGGGTGAATGGATTGAATTCGTTTACGTAGTCCCAGAACATCCAGTATGTCGTTCGGGTTGAGGTGATGAACCGGTGTGAACCTGTGAGTATTCGGTGCTGGATTTCTAGTAACAGTTGTCCACGTTTTGCCGAGTCGTATTCCTGCGCCTGAGCTTCGATGAGTCGGTCCAGTTCGGGGTCGGAGTACACGGTCGTGTTCCACGGGCCGTCTGAATGGTGCACCGAGAAGAGGTATCCGGTTGTGCTCGATATCGGTGGGGGTGATCCCACGGCGATGTCGTAGTCGCCGCCGATCCAGACTTCGTCTCCGAATTTGCGAGTTGATATTCGTTCGACTTCGGCTCGGATTCCTACTGAAGCGAGCCCTTCGGCCATGGCGTTCGCTTGATCGATGTACTGCTGGCCGTACTCGCCAACTTTAATGATGATGTTGTCGGTTGATTTGAGTTCGGCTGAAACGAGGCTTGAATTGGCCAGCGATGTTTTGTTGAAACGGGGCGGATAGTAGCTTGATGAGAGCAGCCAATCTGAATTTATTATCGGCAATCCAAGGCTGACGCCGTACAAAGAATTACCGCGTTCGAACATCTCACCACCTCCCGGAATCATTGGAATGGCGTCTCCGGCATCCCAGGTGAACATCATCGCTGTCCGGACAGCCTGCTTATCCATCGGACTGCGAGTGGTGTTCATCATGATTTCTACACCGGCAGCCGGATTTTCGATGCCTATCCAATCGATTTCTTCGAACCGTTCTCTGGCGCTGGCGACATCGTCGAAATTGACCTGTGCCAGATCAATAACCTTCGTCCTCATGCCCGCTGCTCGTGTTGCCACGCTCGGAATTACCTGAATGTCCAGACCATCGAGATAGGGCAGGTCGTCGTTGTAATAGTCGGGGTTGACGATCAGTCGAGTTACGTCGCCTGCAGCCTCAGAAACCATCCAGGGTCCGGTACCGACTGTTGGTCCACGTCGAAGATCGCCGTTAACTTCGACAGCTTCTGGGGCCACGATTCGGGAGTGAGAATCGGCTAGTTTTTCGAGCGTTTCTGAGTCGGGAGATTTAAGCCGAATAACTACTTCGTGATCACCGAGCGCAGTGAATTCGGCGATGTTCGATAGCAGCGCTGCGTTGGGATAGTTTGCGCTCGCCTGGCGTTTCAGACTGAACACAACGTCTTGCGCAGTAAGGGGACGGCCGTTCAGGGGCGGGAAGTTGTGCCATTGGACATCGGTTCGAATCTGTATTGAGAAGGTCAGCGGGTCTGATTGGCGCCATGATGAGCATAGATCGCATACCACGGTCGTATTTTGGCTATCGGCGTCGACTTCAAATTTGAACAGCCGTGAATATGCCTGCCCGGCGCCCCAACTCAGTAAACCCGATGAAACGGTTAGGTGCGGGTCCATGTGAGGGGGGCCCTCGGGCACTGCGAAATTGAGAACGCCACCACGTTCGAGGTTTTCTGGCGGGGGTGCGACGGTGGGCGATGGAACGGCGGTGGGCGTTGCGAACGGGGTTGCGGTGGGCCCGGGGGTTGAAGTTGGGGTTGGAGTTGGGGTTGGCGTGGGCTGTATCGGAATCGAGGTTGGTTCGGGATCAGCCGTGGAGCATTGCATGAGTACGGCTGCTGAGATGAGCAGTAGTCCAAGTAGTTGCAAGTTAACTGCACGAACACTGCGGGTTCGCCTGTGATCGCTCAATTTGAAAATTGCTGGAATGGTGAAGCTCGGTTGGGTTCGCTGAATACGCTGCCAGATGAAAAAACTGGCAGATCTTGCCGATTAAGGATAACTACCACCCAGCAGTGATGCAGTTGGCCAGGGGGCATTTGCGCATAATCCGTGTATCCCGCAAGTAAACCAATGCGAACACCGATGCGTATGCAGGTTCTCACAAATAGGTTTTTAACGGGGGCTTCAGTGTAGTGGCTGAGATAACCGCGCTCGCTGCCAGAGTTTCGAGCAGTGACCGCCAGCAATTACTGTGCCGGGCTAGATGAACATATGTTTAATTTGATTCATGCTCGATTCCTTCCCCGGTTGGGTCTTGTAACCGGGGCGTATTTGCTTTGGGCTGTTGTATTCCTATCAGTCGGAGAATTCCGCGTTTCACCAGCCGAGAATCTCGTCATGGTTCCGGTCATGCTCACGGCAATTCTTTTTGGGATGCGTGGTGGGGCAATCGGAGTTCTGGTGGCCATTTTTGGAATCAGTACACTCGGCGTTGTCGCGGGTGTAGCTCCGTTCACACGGCTACTGCACGGTAGTGCACCGTACGACCTGGCGATGATGGCATCTGTAATGCTGATGGTCGGCTATGGCAGGTATCTGGAGACGTCTAAAGTTGTCGCGAATCGACGTGCGGATAGCACGATACGCCAGCTTGATCAGATGAGCAGTGAATCACGGATTCTCTCGACGTTATCGAGCGATGTTGGTAAGCTGTTGACTACGGAATCGATACTTGTGGCGGCGGGAGAGGCTATCTCGCAAATCGTTGACTACCATCGGCTTTCGATCTATCAAATAGATTTCGATCGGGTAACGGTAAAACTCACTTATGTTTCGGGCGAAAGTTCTACAGTGGCGATGGTGGGATCGACATATCGACTCGCCGAAATAATGGCTCTGGATCCATACGACAATGAATTAGCCCTGACCGTAGATGACACAGTACCAGACCAACCTCGCCAGATACTGCACAGATCTATTGGCAGCAATTCGAAGCCGATGGCGTTTGTGCGCGTTTGATCTCGAAACAACCAGAATTCAACTGTTGGCGAACGCCAATTTATTAGTTCGATTGCCACGTTGATAGTTCCGGTGCTCAAGCGCGCTGCGTTACAGGCAAGATTTGAACAAACCGCACGAAGCAACAGCGCTGTTTGAAGAGTTTGCTGTGGTGGTGTACGAAAACCTTGAGAAGAAAGAAGTTGTTCAGGCCGCAACATCACAATTAACTCGAGTTCTGCGCTTCGACTTTTTGGCATTTTTTGTCGCCAGCCCAAGCGGACGCCATCTGGAACTTCAACAGCTGGCAGGGCAGAGTCGATCTAAGGTTGATGTCGATGAAATTCGACCGATGGTTGAAGTAAACGCGGACCCTCTTTCATCGCACCACACAAAGATTTGGGCAATAGATGAGTGCGAAATTCTGAAGGAAAAGTCTCCGATTGCTGATGCTTTGACCCAGTCGAATCTGGAGTCTGTAATAGTTCAGACATTGTGTAAAGATGGCGAAATACTCGCCCAGGTTTGGATAGGGTTCAGGGACCTTAACGGTGTTTCTACAGATGATATTGAATTCGTCAGCAGGGCAGGTCAGCACTTGCCGCCCGCGTTAGAAAATGCGCGTAGCGCTGAGTCGCTCTAGGAACTGCAACGGCAGCTCGTAGGGCATAACGAGAATCTTGCGCAGATGCAGGACAGTATCGAACGCACCGAAGGCGAACTGCGGCTCAGTAATCAGCGATTACCCGACATGAGCGAGTCCAAATCACAGTTTCTGGCAGAGGTCGCACACGAGTTTAAAACTCCACTTACGGTGATAATCGGATACGCCAATATGTTGCGTTCAGACGAAGATAATCTGGGTGACGAACAGCGTTCATTTGCTAGATCGATCGAGAAGTCTGCATCGCAGTTGACCACGCTGATTCAGGATCTGGGCGCCATCATGAAGATCTAGTCCGGGCATGTCACAAGTGCCAAGACGTTGCACGATATTTCGGCAGAAGTTGCCGAGATCGCCTTAAGTTCGAGCGATTTGACGAGGCGAGCAATATTTTTGGCGACTCATCGCGGCTTGGACAGGTCTTTACAAACCTGATCACCAACGCTCTTAAGTATTCGCCGGTGGATCGCGGGGTGGTGATAGCTATCGATACTTGCGAAGAGCGAGTGAGAATATCCGTAGCTGATCGCGGGCTGGGCATTTCTAAGGCAGATATTTCGAGACTCTTCACTCCCTATTTCCGATCATCGAATCCGGATGCTCTCGCTCGTGAAGGCACGGGTTTGGGGCTATTCCTTTCGAAATCGATTGTCGAAGAGCATGGCAGGACAATAACGATATCCAGTGAGTTTGGAGAGGGTTCGACTTTTTGTGTCGAGCTGTCTCTTGCGACGAGCAGCAGCGAATCTCAAGCGGCTTAGGCACCATGCGAATATTAATAGTTGAAGATAATCCTGATATACGAACGTTGTTGGTTTCGGTGCTCAAACGCGCCGATCACGAGATGGTTGAGGCCTCTGATGGCGTTTTTGTTCAACGGTGGATTACCGATACCGAGCCTGATCTGATGATGCCGGAAGTCGATGGCTGGGAAGTGCTTGGAAAACTCAAAACTGAGCCTTTGACGAGGGATATTCCGGTAATCATCTCTTCAGCGCTAGATGAGCCCGAAGACTTTGCCAAAGCATTTGAGATGGGGGCGATCGACTACATCCCGAAGCCGTGGAATGCCGCAGATTTAGTTTAGCGAGTTGGATTAGCAGCCGAAAAAAGAGCGAAAAGCGCCTAGCGGCTACTCGCCGTACTCGCGACCGCCGAGTCGGTTCTTCATGATGAAGTCCCAGTCGTACTCGACACCGAGGCCGGGACCGGTTGGTACCGGTACGTAGCCTTCAGAGTCTATGGCGTCGATGGCGTCTCGATAGCCATCTGCGTAGACCTCGTGAGGCCGTCCGATCTGTTCGGTGTTCGGGTGAATCAGCGCCATTTCGTAGTAGTTGGTGTTCCGAAGAGCGGCCATCATCTGGCGTTGTGCAGGACCCGGTGAGTGGATTTCCACGTCGAGTCCAAAACCTTCGGCAGCGTGAGCGATTTTCATTGCGCCGGTGAAGCCTGCGTCGTAGTCGGGGTCGACTCGAACGATGTCGGTCGCACCGCTGGCGATGAAATCGACGTGCTGTTCGACACCACGGATGTGCTCGGTTTGGAGCAGTGGGGTCTTGATGATCTCACGCAGCTTCTTGTGACCATGCATCGAGACACCAGTGTCTTTGTAGGGGTCTTCGAGCCACAGGAAATTTGCTTCGTCGCACGCCTTGCCTATTTTTACCGCTTCGAGCCAGGTGTTGATTTCGCAAGCGGGATCGAGCATCAGGTCCATCTGGGGGCCGACAGCGGCTCGTACGGCGTGGATGGTTTCGATTTCCTGATGTATGTCGTAGTCGCCCCAGCCGTGAATCTTGAAAGCCGGGTAGCCCATTTCTTTGCATTGAACTGCGAAATCGGCGTATGCCTGTGGGGAGTCGAGACCGCCATTGCGATCGCCGTGCATGGTCGATGCGTAGCAGAGTAGCTTTGTTCGCCATCCGCCGAGCATTTCGTAAATCGGTGCGTTGTAGAGCTTGCCTGCGAGATCCCAGAGTGCGATATCGATTGGGCCCATGCCCATTTTGTCGTACTTGCGCATGGCACGTTTTACGTCGTTGTAGATGAGTTCGCGCTGGAGAGGATCTTTGCCGATGAGGTATTTGGCGAACATGTTGAATTCGGCAAAGCTTGGTGAATCGCCACCCACGTATTCGCCGGTTACGCCTTCGTTGGTGTGGACTTTCATGGCGTATGCGTAGCCGGTTTGCTGCCCGCCTTTTTCGTAGACGAGGTTGAAACCGTTGTAGTCTTTGCCGACGTCGTTCATTGGAAACGTAAATTCGTGGACTTCGATCTTGGTGATTCGCAGGTTGGACATTTCTAGTTCTCGTTTCTGAATTGAGGAACTGCACGTGCGCGGTGCGCTGGGCGCTGGCGGTAGGATTGGCTGCGGGAAGATTACGGTGCGTGACAACCGGGTGCAACTTTGTAAGGTGAGACATTGATAAGGTTTCTGCTAGTGGTGGTGGTTCTTGTGGCGATGGCTGCCGGATGTAGTGATAACGAAGAAACAAATGGGATATCACCGACGCCAACTATTGCTAGGCCAACCGTGCCCTTATCTCTCAGTTCAGCCGGAAGTTCCACGTTCTCAGTAGGTCTTACATACGGCAACGTCTCAGGCAACAGAAATTTTTCGGGCACGGGGCAGATCAACGAAAATACAGTGCCGATCGAGCTCGTTTCGGCGGAGTTCCTTCCCCGCTGGGTACTCGGCTCGCTCCATCCACGTGGCGGGTCGGCGTGGTCTGTAGTGGGGAGTGATGGTTATGCAAGTGGGCAGCGGATCACGCTTGCTGGTGAACCGGCAACGGTGGGCGGTATCTACAACTCACTTCATGACGGTCTGGTTCCACCGATGTTGTTGGTAGGAGCGCATCCAGCGGCTGAGAACGATCCCGGCTGAGAACGTCCACACTGCAGGCCTGAGCCATCTGGTAGAAGGGGTTCGGTTCGGGAAAATCGACGAGAGAACACTCATCACTTACAAAGGACTGACCACGCTTCATACGCTGGCAACGCTTCCTGACTCGATTCCCGTTTTTGGGAATGGTCTGGACATGTATTCGTATTCAAATCCAACAGAACGTTATCCGCACGGGGCGCTTGGAGATCGGATCGAGTGGGCGAGTCTGATCGCGATTTCCTTATATAGTGATGACCGGTATTTGCTGCGGTACGACTTGGCCGAGGACGAGGTGTTCGAAGGTCTGTTTCCTTTGGTGGCTGATGTGGATGGTGACGGGAAAGAAGAAATTGTTACTACTGTGAGCCGGTCTGGTAGCGGTTCGCGGTTGGTTGTGTTTGGGCACGATTCGGCAGGGCTGCGGGTGATTGCTGAATCGGAGCCTATCGGTACGGGGTCTCGGTGGTTGCATCAGATTGCTGTTGCGCCGTTTGGGCCTGATGGCGAGATGGAGATTGCTGTTGTTCGTACGCCGCATATTGGGGGCATAGCGCAGTACTACCGGCTGGTTGGCGATTCGGTTGAGGAGGTGTGGGAGTTGGAGTTGGGCTCGCGGTTGGCTTCGAACCTGGCTGTTGTGGAGACACCGGGCGGGTCGTTGATTCTTGGCGCGTCGACTGAAGATGGCCAGCTACTTATTTGGCAGTGAGTCCGGGCAGCGGTTCGACAGGGTAGAATCACCGCCATCCAAAATTACCGAAACTCCCACCCGTATTCGGTAGCCTTCAGGAATCATAAATGACCAAACTCAACATTATGGCTTCGCGCCACTCGGCTTTTTACAGCCCGATGATCTGCACGATCGCCGGAGGATTTCTCGAGAAAGAGGGACTTACGGGCGAGTACCACGTTGTTGAGGCTGGTAGTAGTAGCGGAGGTGAGGTCGCTGCGGGTCGGATGGATGTTGCTCAGGCTGCTGTTTCGGCGAGCTGGGGTCCTTTGGATAACGGCACGAAGGCTCCGTTCGCTCACTTCGCCCAGATCAACAGGTATGACGGCTTCTTTATCGCCGCTCGAAATCCTGATGCTGGTTTTTCGTGGAAGAAACTTCTCAGCGGAAAATTTTTGCATGTTCACGGTGGGCAGCCCGAGGCGATGCTGCGTTATGGCGCGCATAAGGAGGGGGTAGATCTGGAGAAGGTCGACGATATCGATTCTCCCGGTGGCGCTGAGATGTTGGCTCAGTGGAGACGTGGTGAGGGCGATTATTTCCACGAGCAGGGCGCTTTTCCGCAGCAGCTGGAGAACGATGATCAGGCTCACATTGTGGCTTCGGTTGGCGAGGCTGTGGGTCCGGTGGCGTTTTCGAGTTTGGTTGGACGCTGGGACTGGCTAGAGACTGATGATGCGAAGCGGTTTGCCGCGGCGTTCAAGGCTTCACGGGAGTGGGTGAACACTGCCGATCCGATGGAGATTGCTCAGGCGGAGGCCAGTTTCTTCCCCGACATGGATGTATCGGCCATTGCTTCGGCTGTAGGCGCTTATCAGCAGCTGGGGACATGGTCGGGCAGTATTGCTATCGAGCCTGCCCTGTACGAGGCGGCGCTCGATGTGTTTGAGCATTCGAACATGGTCGGTTCAAGGCATGCGTATGGCGACGTAGTGGTGCCACCACCCGGTCACTAGGGTCGCGAGGCGACGTTTTCTGGACGGTCGGCGAGTGTTGGCTGAGATTAGTGACTGATGCTTCAGATGGTGGTCGGTGCGGGTGCTTTGTGGGCGATTCTTCGGTGACTACTCTTTTTTTGGGGACTGGGACATCTAGTAGTCGATTGGCAATGGCCACGAGGTGGTTCCACGGTCCTGGACCCCATTCGGGGTTCCAGTCGAGCCACCCAATAATCCAGTAACCCCCTTCGGGAACGTCGTCTGGAAAAGCTTCCACATGAAAAGGTGAGCCTCCCCAGGCTCCTCTAATTCTCTTGCCGCCACCTGCATTTCCCTCGAGATGTTCAATTATGAGCAGGCTAAAATCCGTCAGTTCCGCCGTGACCTGCCATCCTGAACCAAAATCCTCGATGTGTACATCTGGCACAGGTAACTTCAGGCGCGCATCTGGCACATAGGCCGAAACGCCAGAGCCAAATTCAATCCAGCGGATTGGACTATCGGCTATTTCTAGCGTTGATCCTATTCCTAGCCTTTCTCCCCCAAGAGGGGAAACTTCCAGCCACAGCGCATCTACCCCGAGCCGTCGAATGGGGCCGAGCGGATAATCCGCGGCCTGCGGTGGTGCTGTTGGCTTCGGCTGAGTTTCTCCAAACGGATCGGGGTCCCCGCTATTGGGGGATAGTCGATTTTGTTCAAAAGTTCGCAAAGCCAACTCCATAGATTGGAAAAACCGGACTCCACAAGATTGGAAAACCGGGACTCCACACTGGGTGCTACACCATGTCTAACAACAGGGCAAGACACGAATCGACGTGGCCGGGGAACGAATCAAATCTGTCTTGCGAAAAGCAGTTTCCACATTTAGGACAGGTCAAACTGGGCATCGATTGGTAACCATTCAGTTGTGCTGCACGTGGCATCGGCACATTTCCCGTCTGACTAGCCAGTCGGGTTCTGCAGAACTAAGCATGAATGGCAGAATAGCATCGTTCATTACTGTCATGCAGAGTTTCGGTAATTGTTTTTTTGGGGGGGGCTTGAGGGCGACGAGTGTTGGCTGGGATGGCAGGTGTTTTCGCGTTGGTCGGTTTTAGATCCTGAAAATGAATTCAGGATGACAGGTCGCTAGGCGACTTTTTCTTGCCTTTTGAGTGATGGTTGGGTTGATTGGTTGTTTGTGTTTGAGCACAGATCCTGATTTTCATCAGGATGACAGTGTTTCTTGTGGTCAATCGACGGCTGACGTAATCAGGGTGCGGTCGGCCAGTCATTTTCGTTGTAGGGGATGTTCAGTAGTTTGAATACTGTGCCCCAGCGGAGCGCCATGTCTTCTTGATAGAGCAGTGGTTTCCAGCCGAGTTTCAGGTAGATGCTGATCGCCGGGATTCGAAAGTCATCTGTCGATAAATACGAGTATTTTGGTGCATTGTCGGCAAGCGATTGGGTAGCTGCTGCAACGGTTGCCTGCCCGGCACCGATACCGCGGTGGTTGGAGTGGGCGACTACCCACTGCAGGCTGTGTCCGTCGGGATGCTGCGACTTCTTGTAGACAGCCGCAGTTGATGCCGCAACGACCGTGCCTGTGGGCATGTGTTCAACTACGTAGAAGCCACCCAGCAGGGTGTGTTTCATCAGATCGCCGAAAGGTGAAGGGTCGTCGAAGGCGGTCTGGAACGTTTGGGAGTACGAGTGCCTGTCTTCAAGGCTCACCTGACGCAGTAGGTAGCCGGGCGCGAGTGTTGGAACCGATGGCGCTGGATCGTTGCCGCGGATCATTTCTAGCTGGGGTTTTAGCGCGCCACCGCCTACTGCTCGCAGGTTGCTCAAATGGGTGCCACTCCGAGTCGTTCCATCAGTGAGTCGAGTTCGCGGTAAAGACCTGCGTCGGGCTTTACCGCTGGCATTCGCGGGTACGCTTCGGTGAACACTTCACGTCTGCGCAGAATCTCTTTGGCAATCCAGTAAAGCTGGCCTTCAGCGAGCGTGTAATGCTTTACCAGCGGCTGGTAGTGGTTCCACAGCGACTCGGCGGCAATTTCATCGCCAGCCTGGAAGGCATCCCATGTTTTGCGAACAATGTCGCAGAGGGCGATTCCCTGCATCGTGCCAACGGATCCGTGTCGTAGTTCTTCGATAAAGAAGACACCGTTTGCACCGCCAAACATCGACAAACGGTCACCTGCGAGTTCGGCAGTTTCACTGAACCTGTTCGGTGTTGGGAGTGTTTCTATTTTGGCGTAGCAGAGATTTTCGTGAGCCTGCGATAGATCGGCGAGTAGTGCAGGGGGCATCCCGGCGCCGGTCATGTCTTGCATGTAGATCGGAATTTCGGTGCTTTCAGCAACCTCGAGGAAGTGCTGGCGTACGAGGGGTGTTGGGATGCCAGCTATTCCGGGTGGTGCGATCATCACGGCATCGGCACCAAGTACTTTTGCCGCGCGGGTGTAGTGAATGGTTTGAACTGTGGACGGTGCGCCGGTGTTCATCACGACTTTAATGCGGCCGTTTGCCTGATCGACAACTGCGCTCAGGACTTCGTCGCGTTCGTGGTCATCGAGCTTGTTAATCTCGGAGCCGTACGCGATACCAACGCCGTGGACGCCACCCCGGATCGCGTACTCTACTTCCGCTCTGAGATCTTCAAAAAGAATCTGGCCAGCCTCGTTGAAAGGCATCTGCAGAATAGGGAAGCCCCCGCTGAAAGATCGATCTGCCATTGAAAACCCCCGAATGATCGAATTGGACACCGATGTTACTTGGTGGCGCAGCCCGGTGATCAATTTTTTCATTGACCACCGAGCCATAAGCTATCAGGGATGAGGGCTAGGTTGCACTTCGGTCGACGTAGATCGTCTTCGTCTGAGTGAAGAATTCGATCGCTGCCTTGCCTTGCTCACGGTCTCCTGACGAGCTGGCTTTCATACCGCCGAACGGTACCTGAGGTTCGAGACCTGCAGTTTCACCGTTGATCTTGACCACACCGGATTCGATTCGATCGGCGAAGTCGAGCACCGAGTTGAGGTCACGGGTGAATATGCCAGCGCTCAGGCCGTATTCGACTGAGTTGGCGATGTTGAGGGCATCTTCGGCATCACCTGCGGGGAGAATCGACAGCACAGGGCCGAAGATTTCTTCGCAGGCGACGTAGGCATCGACTGCCACGTTGTTGATTACGGTTGGCTGGACGAACGTTCCGTTGCCGTAGTCGGAGCCACTCGGGACTCCGCCACCAGCCAGCACTGAACCGCCATCGGCGACTCCACGGGCGATCATGGAAGTGATGTTGTCTTTGGACGCCTGGTCGATCACCGGAACGATTATCGAATCCGGGTCGGAGCCAGGACCGATTTTAAGGGCGTTGGTCTTTTCGACAACCATGTTTGTGAACTCTTCCATGATGTTGCCCACGACGATGGCTCGTGATGTGGCGGTACATTTTTGGCCTGAGTATTTCATTGCACCTGAAACGGTGATTTCGGCTGCCTGCTCAAGGTCGGCGTCGGGAAGGACGATGACCGGGTTCTTACCGCCCATTTCGAGCTGGTAGCGTTTGCCGCGTTGTGCTGCCTGCGATGCGATGTTCATTCCGATTCGGGTTGAGCCAGTGAACGATATCGCCGCTACTTTTGAGTTAGTGATGAGTTCGTCGCCAACTGCTGCACCAGAGCCGGTTACGAGGTTGAACACGCCTGCCGGTAGATCGACAGCTTCCCACATGCGGGCGATGAGCGTGGCAACGTGCGGCGTTGCCGAAGCTGGTTTTAGCACGATGGTGTTTCCGTAGACGAGGGCCGGTGCCATTTTCCAGATCGGGATAGCGATCGGGAAGTTCCACGGTGTGATGAGGCTGACTACGCCGAGGGGCATTCGGTTTGTGTAGAGCAGGATGGCGGGGTTTACGGATGGGACGACCGATCCGACAGGGTTGGAGCCTTCGACGCCGTAGTACTGGAGCAGTGCGATTGCTCGCCCAACTTCGCCACGTGATTCGAGGATTGCCTTTCCTGATTCCCGGGTTACGGCCTGCGCATATTCTTCAAGATTAGCTTCGAGGTACGACGCTGCCTTGAGCAGGTAACCGCCTCGTGCGAGTGAAGAAGTTCGTCGCCAGCTTTCTTTCACATCGTGAGCTGCGGTTATCGCAGTGTCGACATCGGCTTTTGATGATGCCTGAAATTCACCAATGAGATCTGAATAATCTGCCGGGTTTGTACTGGTCGATACGTCGCCAGATGAAGCGTCGTTCCAGACTCCGTTTACATAGTTTTGATACCGCTCAGCCATCACATTTCCTTCCGTACGTCGAGAGATCGGATTCTTTGGGACATACATTACGCTATGGTCGGCCCGGTGTTGTAGCGATCATGTGAGAAAGGCCGGTGACTGACGCGCTTTTGTGAGCGACTGCACTCCCGCGTAACTCAGTACGTGCAATCTCCAATAGCGCAGTGGGTTTGAATGGTCATGCTGAATTGGCTATTAGGCTCACTTTGTCGAACGAGTGCGTTCAATAAACGCCTCTGCCGACTGTTTCAGCCACAGTTGCCAGGGGACGCCAATGCATTTCACGCCCATGGCAAGAAACTTGTCGAGATTGGTGTCGTTTGCCAGGGTGCCGGCTACTCCGCCACCTTCGATCACGAGCCGGATGGCACGTTCGAGCGCTGCCTGAACTTCAGGGTGGTCGGGGTTTCCGGTGTGGCCCATCGAGGCTGCCATATCGGATGGCGCTACGTAGAAGATGTCGATGCCGGCTACTTTGGTGAGTTCGGGCAGATTGTCGATAGCTTCGAAATCTTCGATTAGTGCGATGCACTGGACTTCTGCGTCTGACCTCTGGAAATAATCGTCAACTCCGTAAGCCCGCCGCCCACCAGCCACACCTCGTACGCCTTTTGGCGGGTATTTGCAGGCACTTGCGGCCAGTTCGGCCTGAGCAACCGTAATGATGTGCGGAATCATCACCGCACTTGCGCCCTGGTCGAGGGTGCGCAGTATGAGCGCTTCGTCGAGCTTGTTTACACGGACTACGCTCGACATGCCCCAGAGTTCGCAGGCACGGCTGATATCGGCGAGTTCGGCCCAGGAAACGCCACCGTGCTCGAAATCGACGAACGCAGCGTCGAATCCGACGTTACCCAGAAAATCGCACATGTCTGAATTATTTGGGCCGTTGGCAATCACGCCAACTCCGCCTTCATCGATGGTCTTCTTCAGCTGATTTATGCTGTATTCGCGTTCCCGTGCCATTTCTGGTTCCTTTGTACGTTTTGAGCTTGTAGGAGATTGGCGGAGTGTGGTTCTGCTGCCGCTATCGACTTTGATTGCACCCGGTGCTGATGGCGTGCAGCGTCGATGAAACTTACACTTCTTTAGTAATTATTTCTGCGATGACACCGGTCATCCTCACCAATCAAAGATTATTCAGGTTTGAAATGTCACGATTCTCTCGGGCAAAAAAGGTTCACGGGCAAACGGTTGAAGGACGGCGCGCCGTGCTGGAATCACTTCGTGCAGGACGCGATATCGAACGGCTGTTGATGGTTGAAGATTCCGATTTGGGACTGCAACTACAGGAAATCGTGATGCTGGCGTCGGAAAAGGGCATTGAGGTTGAGGCGGTTTCTCGCAAGGAACTCGAGGCGCAGTCGCAGACGAAGAAGAGCCAGGGCGTTATCGCTGTGGTTCCCGATCCTCGGTACCACGACCCTGAAGAACTGATGTTGGGTGCCGAGACTGGTGATCAGCCGCCATTACTGGTGATGCTGGACGGTATTCAGGATCCGCACAATCTTGGTGCCATTGCTCGAACCGCCGATGCGGCGGGGGCGCATGGTCTGATCATTCCTGAGCGTCGGGCGGTTGGGATTACGGCTGGGGCGGTACGAGCTTCGGCTGGAGCGCTGGAGCATGTGAAGGTTTCACGGGTTGGCAATTTGAACCGGACTATCGAAAGGCTGAAAGAGCTTGGGATGCTGGTGATCGGTTTGGATGCCGATGGCGATGTTGAGTACACCGAGGCGGATTTCACGGGTCCGGTGGTGCTAGTTGTTGGTTCGGAGGGCAAGGGTCTTTCTCGGTTGGTGCGAGAGAACTGCGATCAGATCGCTTCGATTCCGATGGCGGGTCAGCTTTCTTCGCTGAACGCATCGGTGAGTGCTGGGATAGTGCTGTATGAGGCGTGTAGGCAGCGGGCGGGGAAGTAGTTCGTGGCGTGGCGTGTTGGGCTTTATGGGCGGGGTGTTCTGCACTGGCGACTTGCTCGCGACCCCTCTAGGTCCCTCGGCTTCGATGACTTCGCTCGGGAAATGAGTGTTCGAGTGTGGGCGCTTTCTCCCTGTCTAAATCGTGGAGATGTCGTTGAGGATGTTTTCTAGTTTTTCGCCACGGCTTAGATGGTCGATGTTGGCGGCTACTGTTGCTGCGCGGCGATCTCGTGTTCCGACGGTTGCCCCGGAGTGATGGGGAGTCATGATCACGTTGTCGAGTTCCCAGAACGGGTATTTCGATGGGCGTGGAGCGTCGTCGGAACCAACCGGGTATTGGTACCAGACGTCTATGGCTGCACCGGTGATTGAGCGGCTCGATACAGCGTCGTACAAAGCTTTTTCGTCGACGATGTGACCTCGTGCGGGGTTGATGAGATATGCGTTTTGGCGCATCAGGCCGATTTCTCTTTCGCCAATCAAGCCACGAGTGGCATCGATAAGCGGGGTTGAGATAAGCACGAAGTCCGATTCGCTGAGCACACGGTCCATCGCTTCTTGTCCCGCACCGTATTCGACGTTGTCGGCTTTGGCTTCTTCTGCCGTTTCAGCGCGCCGACCTGCTGCGATCACTTTCATGTCGTAGGCACTGGCGAGTCGGGCCACTCGCTTGCCGATCGCACCGTAGCCGATAATTCCGAACGTTCGTCCGTAGAGTTCTCGGTATGAGCCGAAGCGTGATGGCCACTGCGACCAGTCGCCGGACCTGAATGTTCGCTCGCTCTTGAATAGATCGTGGTCGAGCGCCACTGCTACCGACATCACCCACTCGGCGATCGGTGCTTCGTGGTGATAGGCATTGGCGACTATGACGCCTTGCGGAATTGCTGAAGGCTCGATTCGGTCGTAGCCGGCTGCAGCAATGAGAATCGCCTTGAGTGAGGTTGCGGCTGTGCCCATTTCGGCGGTGAAATCGGTTCCGATGTAGATATCGGCGTTGGATAGCACTGCAGGATCGGGCTTGTTATCGACGTATGGAGTTTCGACCCATTCGACTTCAACGCTTACAGGCCACCATTCCGCGGCGCTAACGCCTTCTGGCACAGGCGGAATTACCACTCGTAAGGGTTGGTGTGGTTCACTCGACAAATTTCGCTCCGATAATCGTTGTTTGGTGGTTGTTCAGCCTGGAGAATCGGGCAGGGCGAGGGGAGATTATCACGATTGAGTTTGAATCAATCGCCCAAGCGTCTAGCGCGGGTCTATACTTTTTTCCGTTGGCTCAGCAGTTTGGGTCGGCGCTCCTGCACAACGACTGAGACATAGACGCGCCCTTTGACAACTGAACCTGATACGCAGCTCGATAGTCCGTCCAGTAATTACCACTGGAAGGTGTTCTGGACGGTCGCAATAGCCCTGTTCGCGATGGTTCTCGACTTCTCGATCGTTTCGCTGGCGCTATCGTCGATTGCTGACGAGTTCAAGGTCACACTTCGGGCTGTAACGTGGGTCGTTATATCCACTGCTCTGGTCATCAGCGCAATCATGCTGCCGCTCGGGCGGGTTGCCGATATCACCGGTCGCAAGAAATTCCACATTGCGGGATTGATGTTTTTCATCGCTGGTGGATTGCTTGCGTTCACGTCGCAGAACCTGCCGATGCTGATCGGGTCACGGGTTGTGATGTCGATAGGCAGTGCGATGGGGCAGGCGGTTGTGTTTGCGATTATCGTTGGCGTGTTCCCCGAAAAAGAGCGGGGCAAAGCGCTTGGATTGATCACTACTGCCGTAGCGATTGGCGCTGCATCGGGGCCGATCATTGCGGGGCCGATTATTCAGGATTTTGGCTGGCGGGCGATATTTTTGGTCACGCTAATTCCGAACGTGATCGGAATCGTTCTGGCGGTCATCGTTCTTGATGATTCGCGGATCGGCTCGGTCGCACGAAAAATCGGATCGAAGTACGACTGGGCGGGAGCGTTTGCTTCGGCCGGTGCGCTTACGGCGTTGATCATCACGATCTCGAATCCGTTCGCGTTTGAATGGGGTTCGCTTCCGATCATTGGTGGCTTCATTCTCAGCATCGCGTTGTTCGCGTTCCTCGTCTGGTGGGAACTGCGTGTTCCCGACCCCATGATTAATTTGCGGTTCTTCAAGAATTCAACGTTTACATGGTCCACTTCGACCCGGTTCTTAGCATTTGTCGGAGGTTCTGCAACGTTTTTCCTGATGCCGATTTTCGTTCAGAGTTTCATGGGGTATGACCAGCGTTCAGCCGGGATGATCATGTTCGTTGGGGCTGCTGGAATGGGTCTCGCATCTCAGATGTCTGGCAGACTGTCGGACCGGTACGGATTCCGGGTATTTACGTTTGTAGGAATCGGTTTGATGGTGGTGACGAACATCGTGTTCTCGTTGTTCGTGAGCGACACACCGCTGTGGATCGTGGTGCCCGCGCTGTTCCTGAACGGTACGGCGATGGGGCTGTGGATGGCACCAAACATGAGCGCCACGCTTTCGACCGTTGGGAAGGGCGATCTGGGTTCGATGAGCGCGTTCCTGAATCTGGTTAGAAATGTGGGTAGCGTGATTGGACAGGCCCTGACGATTGCGGTAATCGCAGGGATCATGCTGAGTCGAGGTGCTGAGGTTGATCTTGGCGAACTGGCTGATGCAGGTGAGGACGTTTCTCGTGCGTTCCTTGCTGGTTGGAGTCTTTCCTTCCGGGTGTTGGCGGTAATTACGGCCATTGCACTGTTTGCGGCTTTCCGCACGAAGGTTTATACAAAGACACCAGAGACCGAATGACAACTAATTATGATTTATATATCGGTTAGGCAGTGAAAGTTTCAGGAGATAACTAATGGGTTAGCTCGACGGAAAAATGGCGATCATAACCGGAGGCGGATCGGGGATTGGCAAGGGGATCGCCAAGGCGTTTGTCGATGAAGGTTGTGCGGTAGTTATAGCCGCACGGGGTGCCGAGCGACTTGATGCTGCAGCCGTTGAACTTTCGAGCAATGGCGGAACCGTTGTTGCGATTCAGACCGATGTCACGAACGAAGAGCAGATGATCAGCCTGTTCGCCAAGACGATGGACCAGTTCGGCAGGCTCGATATTATGGTGAACAACTATGGTGCGTTCGACGGTGGCCCGGTTGAGGACCTTACGATGGAGCAGTGGCAGCGGGTGTTACAGGTGAACGTTATGGGTCCGTTTCTGGGGTCACGTGAAGCTTTCAAAATCATGAAGAAGCAGGGTGGTGCCCGCATCATCAACATCGGCCGCATCGCAGCTCAGAAGCCACGCCACAGTTCAGCGCCTTACACAACAAGCAAGCACGCTGTTTGGGGGCTTACTCAGTCGCTGGCGCTTGAGGGTCGTGATCACGGGATCGCTGTGAGTGCGCTTCACCCCGGAAACGTAATGGTGGAGCGACGTGGAGATGGCAAGTCTGCAACGGGTCGATATGAAGGTCCTGAGCCGCTGATTTCAACGACTGATATGGGCAAGACAGCGCTGCTAATGGCCACTCTCGCGGCTGATGCGAACATGCTTGAGGCGATTGTGCTGCCACTGGGTCAGGACTATCTGGGGAGGGGTTGATTACAACCCAACTTGTTCCGAACTCACACCTTTATTAACGTTTCCGCAGCCTGTGGGTTGCTAGACTCGACAGAATTCCGACTGATTTTTGCAAGTGTTTGTGCGGAGAGTGTTGATGCGAAACCTACTCGCTGTTTTGCTAACTGGCGTGTTCTTTATCCTGTTTTTCATCGCCACAACGGTGAATCAGGTCGTGGACACAGCGTCGGACGCCGACGTGGTTACCGGGATGCTGCACGATGCGGAGATGTACGACTATGTATACGACAACATCGTTGGCAATTTGGTTCACGACATGGTGGAGAAGGGGATCGAGGTCAACTCTGGTCTTGGGGAGGAATCTGCTCCTGCGGTTCTCAAGTTCGACGATATAGACGCCGCTTCTCTTGCGATTACAGACCTTATCGAAACACTTTTGCCGCGGGAGTATGTGCAGGAAAAGTTTGAAGAAAGCTTGAACGATTTGGTGCCTTATGCTCGTGGTCAGGTTGACGAATTCACGATCGATCTAGAAGTACAGGAACGAGTTCGTTCGGTACCCGCGGCCGCTCGGAAAATCGTATCTGATTTGGAACTGACGGAGCGGGTTATTGAAGACCTGCTGGTGCCGCAGCTCGACTCGCTTTCGGATCAGGTCACGGAGCAGGCGCTGGGGATTAGTTTCACTCCGGAGGAACTGGAAACCAACGCACGGTTGATCTTTGCCCCTGAGTGGCTTGAAGGTCAGCTGTTTGGGGCCATTGACGAGGTTACGCCGTACTTTGCGGGTGATACAGATACGTTCACAGTGAAGCTGCAGTTTGGCGATCGGATTGTTGTTGCCGGCCAGTTACTCAAAGACAAACTGAGCGACGGCGATACTCTTTACAACCTGGTGTTCAGCCAGGTGGTTGACCCACTGATTCAGCAGACTGTTGCGCAATCTACCTCTGTCGGATTTGGAATTTCGTTGACCGAAGTTGAGGTTGTGGGCGCATTCGAAGTCATTGCACCGCCGGATTGGGTACAGGCTCAGGGCGAGGGCGTGATTGACTCTTTGATCGGCTATCTGGCTGGTACCGCGGATTCACTTGGCTACTCGGTTGATTTGAGTGACCGTAAGGTAGCTGCAACGGGCGAATTGCAGGATCTCGCTCGAAAGAAACTTAGCTCAACTCTTGGCGATATCGGTACGTGTACTACGCCTGCCGATGTGCTGGGCGCGAGTCAAGATTTGGCTTCCCGGCAGTTGCCACGTTGTGTAGCCGGTGGTCAGGCAACGATTGATGTAGCGTTGGCCACCTTTGGCCCGATCATGGACGCTCAGGTTAGTTCGTTTATCGACCAGCAGGTGCCGAGCGTTGTTTCCTATACACAGGCAGATTTCGATGCCCAGCTTGGCGGTTCTCTGGACAGCATCAACGAGTATCGAGACCAGATCATTGAGGGTGTCAGCTTTACTGAGCAGGATCTGACCGATGCAATGTCTACACCGGGCGATCGGCAGTCACGCGCAGACGCTGAAGAAGCACTGCGGATACTGGCAGACGGGGTGCTGATAACCGAAAAGAACATCACAGATAATCTCAGCGCAGCGGAATTGTTGCAGCTCGACGATGTTCGTGGATATGTAAAGACAGCACTTTCGGTTCGATGGCTGTTGTGGGTTTTGGTGCTGCTGCCGCTGCTGGCTATCGCAATGATCGGTGGACGAGACTGGGCGAGTCGGCTCAAGTGGGCCGGTGGCGTTGCGGTTGTATGTGGGTTACTTGTTTACGGCGGGATTGCGGTGGCGTGGTCGTTCAACAGCATTGCGACGGAGTACCTGCCGGATTATGGCAGTCGGGTTAGTGACGAATTTATGGATGATTACCCGAGGTTGAGTGCCGAGCTGTTGAGCGGTGAGCTGAACGTTCGATTCGAACGTGCTCTTGGTTCCTGGCAGCAGGGCTGGCGCAACCAGACTGTGCCGGGGATTATCGCCGGGTTGGTTGCGTTTGCTATTGGCATCGTGTTGCCGAAGCTGGGTGGCGAAAAGGGCGAGCGATTGGGTGGTGGCCCCGGGTATACGGGATCTAGTGCTTCGGCTGCTGCTTCGACGGGATTCTCCATTCCGAAGGATTGGGGTGATGACCCTGAGGGTGGTGCTTCTGGGGATGCGACTGATGATTCTGGTGACAAGCCTGGCGGGACTGCACCGACGACTTAGTTAGCGCGTTGTTTCTCGCTTGGTTTCTTCTCCCTTGAGGGAGAAGGGGGCAACGCAGCGCGACCCCGCCAGATCCCTCGACTCCGATGACTTCGCTTGGGAAATTGGCTAGTTGTCCTGTGTCTCAACAAACTCAAGCACCATGCGTGTTGCTTGAGCGATCATGCTGGCATCGACTGTTTCTGGTGTGTCGGTTGGTTGGTGGTAGTACGGGTTTCTGAAAAAAGCGGTATCGCTGATCATTACAGCAGGGATGCCAGCCAGCCAGAATGGAGCGTGGTCACTGCGTCGCAGGTTGCGCACTAAAGGCATCCATTTGGGCACTTCGAGCGGGAGTGTCGGGAGGTTTACTTCGGGTTTCGAGGCGATTTGTTCCAGGTGTCTGGATACCTTTATTCCTTCGCTCTTCGAGAGGATCAGCAGCGAGTTGGCTTTAAAAGACTGGCGTTTCAGCGCGTTGTAGGCACGCCTGAACAAGAAGCGAAACGACCTTGGAAGCCGCTGCTTGATAGTCGACGAGCTAAACCCGATCGATTCGAAGATGATGGCTGCTGAGGGTCGGTCGCCCGGTTTCAGATTTTGAACGAATGCGGTTGAACCGTGAAGCCCATCCGCCGGTGTCTGTATTTCTTCGGCATCGAACGCTATGAAACTGATCCGGTGTTTAAAGCCGGTTGCGACCAGCACTCTTGCGCACTCCAGCATCGCGGACACGCCGCTGGCGTTGTCATCGGCACCGGGCGATCCGGGAACGGTGTCGTAGTGAGCGCCGATAAGCGTTTGGGGTGAGTTGTTACTGGCAGCGTTTAGTTCGCCAATGATGTTGACGCCAGTGCGGGCAGGTGACTGCTGCGGGATGTCGAAAGTTTGGCGTGCAACGTTCATGCCGAGGCGTTCGAATTCGCTGGCTATCCAATCGGCTGTTTTCGCATGCTCGATAGCGTTGTGGAGTGAGTTCCTTGGCGATGCAGCAAGCAGCTCGATATCTTGGCGTATACGCGATTCAGAAACAGGTGAAATCGTCGATGCCTCCTACGGTTGGCAACCTGATGTTGTTCATGGAGAAGCTCACCAAGCGTATACTCTGCCCGCCAGCATATGAAGTAGTTACAGATGTGGGGACGATAACCCTCGCATGCCCGAAAATTTGGAGTTGAGATGTACATCCTGATGGTGCGTTTGAAGGTCAAAGAAGACCGTATTGCAGATTTTATTGAGGCGTCGATTGGCGATGCTAAGGGTTCAGTTTTAAACGAACATGGCTGCCGTCGGTTCGACATCATTCAGGCCACTAACGACCCGACATCGTTTGCATTTTGCGAGGTGTACAACGATGAAGCTGCCGTTGAAGCGCACGGTGAAATGCCACACTTCAAGGTGTGGCAAGAAGCTATCGGCGACATGATGGATGGTGAAATAGGGGTTTCGTACTGCAAGCCGGTTTTCCCGCGTGGGGATGCCAACTGGGATTCCTATCGGGCGCACATAGTTGATGACGAGTACTTTGCGTCGAGTCTTCACGTTATTCATTCGCCAAAGGTCGTCAAAGCAGATCAGGTCGATGCGTTTATCGAAGCGGTTTCAGCCGATGGGCTGGGTTCTACCCACGAAGAACAGGGTTGCCTGCGCTTTGATGTTTATCAGAACGTAAACGACCCGACGGAGCTGTATTTGTACGAGGTGTACGCCAATCCCGATGCGTTTGAGTATCACAGGGGCACTCCTCACATTAAGACGTGGGTTGAGACGGTGAAGGACATGTATGACACGAGCCGCGTTGGTGGTGCTCGAATTGGTCGTAACGTATGGCCGCCCGACAACTGGGCATGGAGTTCTGGCAAGCCTGGCTGGTAGGTGTTGGCTAAGCTTTCCGCACAGGTATTGAATTAGCGAACCTAAAAGAAGCACCGAGTCGAAAGACTCGGTGCTTCTTTTAGGTTCGCTTTTGCTTTACTGACTAAGCGGCAAGAGCGTCGGGCGACTGCTGAACGATTTCGAGTTCAGCCTGCTCTGTGTCACTGATGACCTTGGCGATGTCGAGGAGGATGATGAGTTTCTCATCCGTCTTGACGATACCGGTCAGGTACTCAGAGTCGTTGGTTGTGATCACCGAAGGGGGTGGCTCGATCGAGCTGGATGGGATGCGGCTGACTTCCGTCACTGCATCGACAACCATGCCGATGTTCTGGCCCTCTACGTCGACGACGACGATTCGGTGTTCATCTGTTCGTTCTGTTCCCGGCATGGAGAACCGTTCTCGAAGTTCGACCACTGGAATGACCTTTACGCGGAGGTTAATGACACCCTCGATAAATTCTGGGGCTCGAGGCACGCGGGTAATTTCCTGCATGCGAATGATTTCACGGACAGCGCTGATGTCTACGCCGTATGCCTCTTCGTTGAGGTCGAATACGAAGAGCTGGCGCTCTGCGGTTACACCCGTGTTCTCAGACATGATGGCAAGTGCTCCTTGAGTTCATATCTCATAGTTGTAACGACCGCCCATGCGGCCGCAAGATTCTGTTAATCCCATTCATATTCGAATAAATACGAGGTTTTGACATCGGACTAATGCCCTATAGCACTGTAGAAACTACCTATTGGCACGCCGTGGGCAATTGCTGGGACAGATCGGGCCAGGCGCGCGGATCCGGGTGATTTGGAGCAATTCGATGCTGGAACCACCGAGCGACCGGGGGGACGGTGGTCAGAAAACTGGTTGAGCTGCTATCCGAATTGCGGTCTACGCCAGATTTAGCCCGTAGAAGCGGTTTGCGTTACCACCGAATACACCTGCCTTATCGGCTGGTGACAACGACTTGAGAATTTCTCTCGTGGTGTCGGCCACGGTTTTATATTCACCAGCCAGAGTGCATACGGGCCAATCGGTTCCAAACATCAGCCTGTCGGGACCAAACATGCCGAGAACGTGGTGCACGTACGGCCGGAGATCGTCGATGGTCCAGTTTTGCTGATCGGCTTCGGCGATCATTCCCGATACTTTGCAGTGGATACCGTTGATACTCGCCACTTTGCGCAGGTCGCTGAGCCAGGGTTCCACGGTGTGATCGGCTATTAAGGGTTTAGCGATGTGATCGACCACGGCTTTGAGGTCGGGTACCTGGTCCATCACTTGCGGGATGAATGGCAGGTTGGGGGGCTTGGCGAGAAAGTCGAAGGTAAGGCGCCGGCGTACGAGTTCCTTTAAGCCGTTAATAGCGCCCGAATTAACTATCCAGCCGGGGTCGTTTTCGCCTTCCCAAATGTGGCGCACACCTTTGAAGTATTTGCTTCGTTGTAACTCATCGAGTGTGTAGGGGACGTCCAGGTCGGTTAGATCGACCCAGCCAACAACGCCGGCGATGAACTCGTGCTGTTCGGCAAATTCCAGCAGCCACAGCGCTTCGTCGGGCGAAGAAACTGCCTGAACGATAACGGTGTAGTCGACACCCGCTTCTTGAACGAGTGGTGCCAGATCATCGGGGCCGTAATCGGTTGCCAGCGGACTGCCTTCGGGCATCCACGAGTAGTCGAATCGCTCGATTTCCCAAAAATGATGGTGGCTATCTACAACTGGAATCTGGGTCAATCCTAGCACCTCGAATAGTTGCGGGCATTGCCGCCCAACGCCCGCAACATGTTACTACTAAACCTTGAGTATTCCGATTTCTGACGTACCGACCGTTGCGGTGTTGTGCTTTCCGGCAAAGTTGGCATCGGCGTACCACAGTTCGCCGTCTTTAATCGAAAGACCATGAACGTACGCATCGCCTGGATCGAGAGTGATTCGTTCCTTTTCGTCGCCGTTTTCGATGTCGTACTTCACAATCACATTGTCGGTTGTGTGGGCGCACCACAGGCCGTCGGGAACCCTTGCCAATCCGTGCAGACGAGTTAGCTCAACATTGAAACTGTGAACAATTTTGTAGTCGTCGGCGGGGTCCATCAGATAGATGGCCAGTGGTTGGAACGCGGTAACCCAGATCTTCCCGTCGTCCCATTCGATACCGTGGATGCCACCGCCATCGGGAGTGCGAAAGCGATCGACGGGCTCGCCGGTTATTAAATCAAGTTTGTAGATATATCCCAGACCTGTATCGGTTGATCGTTCAGGGCGTGATGTTGAGTGACCGTTCGAGGCAGTCCACAGAAATCCGCCTCCAACTGTGATTCCTGATCCGTTGGCTGTTGGGGTGTTGATTGTTCGGAGAAGCTTGCCGGTTTCGTCGACCACGTAGACGTTATCGGTCTTCTGATCCATTACGAACAGGCCCTCGTCGGTCCATTGAAGGCCATTGGGCATCTCGCACGGTGATTCGATTTGTTTAGTGGATATCATGATGATTCTTGGCTTTTTAGGGGTTTCTTGTGACGATTTTTGTAGTGCGCTCACTGTGTGTGTTGGCGTGAGCTTATTCGGTAATACCGTTCTGCAAGGCAATAATGTTTGGGATGTCGCTGAGAGTCAAGTGAGTTATCGGGAGAGTGAAACCGAGTTGGTCTTGGCGTTAATACCAGCATGGGTTGGATAGTTTGCTCGTTGGGCAATCGAGATTAAGGGGTAGAATGTAATGGTGAAGTCGAATAGGGCGACAGCAAATATCTGATTTATATGAATCCTCCCCGCCTCCGCCTCCCATGACTCACCTGTGAAAAATAGCCGCCGGAAGAGCGAGCCCTAAGAGGCTGCGCGTACGGCGAGACTTATTAGGTGGTGGCTTAAATGCCTTCGAAGTCTTCTAAAGCGTCGACAGTACCGACAAACCGCGAGAACGAACGCGTGATGGTATTCATCGACGGAAGCAACCTGTATCACGTGCTCACTCAGAGCTGTGGCAGGCACGATCTCCAGTTCGACAAGTTCGCGATGAAACTCGCCAACGGACGCAAGCTGCAGAGAATTTATTACTACAACATCAAGCAGGAATCTGACACGAACCCGAACATGGGTATCGAGCAGCAAAAATTTCTAGATTCGATGTACGACACGCCTTACGTTGAGGTTCGATTGGGAATCTGGAAGCAACGTGGCGACATTATGGTTGAAAAAGGCGTCGACGTAATGCTGGCGACCGACGTGGTTACCAATGCTTACAACGATCACTACGACACGGCAATTGTTGTGAGTGGTGATGCTGATTTCTATCCGGCTCTGCAGGCCGTGAAAAATGTTGGTAAGCACATTGAAGTCGCAGCCTTCGACATGAACCTTTCGGCAGAGTCGGCACGAGTTGCCGACGTTGTGCAGAAGTTCAATAAGACGTGGTTTACTGGATTGTGGATGACTCGGGCACAGGCTCGATCACGTTCAGCAGCTGCGTCTCGACCCGAGGTTACTGACGAGGCCGCTTCACCAAACGGTGAAGACAAGGCTGCGACCAAGGCAGCTACTTCACGACGCTCAAGCTCTCGAAGAGGTTCTTCAAGTTCGGCTACGTCGGCTGCGGGAACAAAGACCCGGCGCTCTCCAACTACTCGAACTCGTAGGCCTGCGGCTCGAAAGACGGCAGCTGCAGAAGCAGCGCCAGAGACGACCAAAGAAGAGGCAGCAACTGAGTCGGCAGCCGGTGGCTCGATGCGGCGAACACCTACTCGACGTCGAGTTGGTAGTGGTGCCGCAAACGGTACGAGCAACGGACGTTCGGCTCCGAAGCCACCTGCGTTGAGGAAATCTACTCCTGCGACTGCAGCTTCCACAGCTAAGTCAGATCCAGAACCTGTCAAGAGCGATTCTTCTGGATCTTCTGGCGGATCATCTGATTCTGCGGAGCCAGTTGGTAGCCCAACTCGGCGCCGTAACTGGCGTGGACGACTTGGGTTATCGAGCGATAGTGAAGAATAGGCGTTATTGCTCCGGGCGTCGTCGGACGACTTGGTAGCGCGTCGCAATCTCCCCCTCTAACTCCGCCGGTCCGGGGGAGGATAGGTGGTTCTGGGCGCGGCAAGTTGTGGCATGAATTTTTGAATTGAAAGATGCCGTCGAGTTTCGGCGTCATCTTTTTTTTGGTTAATTTCGAGTCGTTTTCCGAATGCCGTTCGTTGACCGCCCGAAGTGTGAATGCTAGCTTCCGGAACACAAGATAATCATCAACGGTCTCCGAGGGTCAACGAATGCCATCACTTCAAAGCTTGCTCGATCAGGTCGAATCGGCAACGAATGAAATAGTTGAACTTGAACAAACGCTAGTTCGAATCCCGTCGGTCAACACAGGGTTCATGCCAACCGGCGGCGAAACAGCTGTGGCAGAGTTCATCAGGGACTGGCTCGAACAGGATGGCCTTTCGTCTGAGATTCTTGCTCGCGATCCTGATCGCGGAAACATTATTTCTGTGTACCCGGGCGATGATAATGACACCCGATTAATGCTGATGTCGCACCTTGATGTTGTTCCGGTTGAAGATGAGACCAAGTGGAACTGGGAACCGTTTGCTGCCGAGATTTCTGAAGGCCGTGTTTACGGTCGTGGGGCTTCAGACTGCAAGGCGTTGTTGACGTGTCAGTTGATGGCGATGGCGATCATGAAGCGTTCCGGCGTGCGGCTGGATCATGGCCTGCGTTTGGTGAGCGGGGCGGATGAAGAGCATGGAGGTCGCTGGGGATTCGGGTGGCTCGCTGAAAATCACCCAGAGGCACTGAAGTCGCAGTTCGCGGTGAATGAAGGCGGCGGAACTCCCGTCGAGATGGGCAACACGCTTACTTATTTGCTTGGAACTGGCGAGAAGGGGCGGATGGAACTCCAAATCACCCTGCGTGGTGAGAGTGCGCATGCTTCGGTGCCGTGGACGGGTGTGAACGCCAGTTACCGGCTGGCGAGGGCGATTGGCGCTATCGAGGGCTATCGGCCTGAACTCGATACTTCACTTGAGATATTCAAACATGTCGGAAGGTTCGGCATAGAGGAAAAGCCTTCACCGATGAACATCGACCGCATAGTGGCGGAGTTGAACGAGACCTCACCTCGGCTTGGATCGATGTTCAGGGCGCTATCGAGGATGACACTGACACCGACCATGATGTCGGGCGGTATCAAGTCGAACAGCGTTCCTGAAGAGATAAAGCTGACCTGCGACATTCGTACTTTGCCTTTCCAGGAGGAAGCGTATGTGCGAACTCAGTTGGACCAGACGTTTGAGGGAATCGACGGATTGGAATACGAGATTGACTACATGTCGGTTCCCAACTCCTCTGAGTTCGAAACCGAACTGACCGATTCGATTCGCAAGGCACAGGCGGCAGCGGTTGGACGAGACGATATCCAGTGGATTCCGGCGATAAGCAACGGGTTCACCGATTCGAGATTCACGCGAAATCTGGGGATTATCACTTACGGCTTCACAGGAGCCCACCCGGATGACGACCCGATGCTTTCTCGGGCGCACGGCACCGATGAATCGGTCGGTATCGCTTCACTGATTAGCGGAACTCGGAGTATGTTGGCGATCGCGTACGACATGTGTGGCGCAAGATGACTGGGCAATCACCGGTTACGAGTGATGATCTTCGTGGTGCGGCGACCCTGGTTGCCGGGTCGATTCGTAGGCTTGATGCCGATCTGTGGGAGAAACTTGCCTATGGACTTGAGTGGACCAGATCTCACACAGTCGCCCATATAGCGGATGCACTGGATTTCTATTCGGGCGACCTTGCCTCACAGACTCAAGAGAATCCCGGGTCGGCCGGGCTGCACTATCGCGAAGGTAGTGTTGACGCCGCTGCCGGGCAGATCGAATTCAGTGCCGGCGTGCTCGCACTCGTAGCTGAAGCAACCCCAAAAGGGGTGCGGGCCTTTCATCCATCGGGGATGGTAGACGCTGAGGGATTTCTGGGCATGGGATGCGTTGAAACCCTGTTGCACGGCTACGATGCTGTTGCTGGCACCGAAGCTGAATTTGACCCTGATGATGAACTTTGCAAGCGAATACTTGGGCGGCTGTTCCCGTGGGCGCCCCAAGATACGTCTGACTGGCTCACGCTACTGTGGGCGACCGGCAGAGGCGAGCTAGAGGGCCAGGATTTCTTGGGAGAATCCTGGCGATGGTATGTTGACCTGCTCAGCGAATGGGAAGGGAACATTCTCAGGAAACAACAGTCGCTTGGGGCAGACACTTTTTCCGACAACCTTTTATCTGTTCGACGTGAAATGAATTCATGAGCAACGACACAAGACCCAACGTTTTATTCATCATGGCCGATCAGATGAAGGCTTCTATCCTGCGGATGTATTCGTGGGAAATCGGCATAGAAACTCCGTCGTTAGAACGTCTGGCTGACGAAGGCGTGCGGTTTGAGCACGCAATAACACCACACCCGCTTTGTGTTCCGGCGCGGACGTCGATGATGACTGGTCGTTATCCGCATTCGACCGGGTGCAGGCGCAACGAAACCTTGATGCCCGAAAACGAGCAGCATGTGTTTCGAATTTGGAAAGACAACGGTTTTACGACCGGGTTGATCGGGAAAAACCACTGCTATATCGAGCCCGGGGATCTTGAACTGATTGATGTTCGGTGCGAGATATCACACGGGGGATTGCCTCTTCAGGGGATATTCAGCGACTACAAGGGAGAGATTCCGGGCACTTCGGGTATGGATTGGATTGTGCCGGAGACTGACATCAATATCGGTCACGAAGATCGGAAAACTCTTCGCGATAACGCACAGAGCCCGCGAATTGCGTACAAGGTTTCCGATAATCCTGAGGAGAACTTTGGCACTTCGATAATTGCTGCCCAAACTGAAGAATATTTAGAGCGGTACAGTCAGGGCGCGCTTGGTGCCGATTCGTCAGGGTCGGGCTCAGGCTATGGGCGAGATCCGTTCGCACTCTGGGTGTCGTTCCCCGATCCACACGAGCCGTATGAGGTACCTCGCCGGTACGCCGATATGTTCCCGCCAGAAGACGTGGCGATGCCTCCGCAACGCACTGATGAGTACACTGACGGTACGGCTCCCGAACGCAACCGGGTGCTGGCAAGAATGATGCGTCAGACGGAAGATTCGGAAGAACACCGGCGTGGTCTGGTTAGCGTTTACCAGGCGATGACGCGGTTTGTTGACGATGGGATTGGGCGAATACTCGACAAGCTGGATGAACTTGGACTGCGCGAAAATACGATCATCGTGTTCACAGCCGATCACGGCGACTTTGGGGGTGAGCACGGCATGGCGGTAAAAGGCGGTGTTTTCTATGACGCACTCGTTCAGGTGCCGCTTATCGTTTCTTGGCCGGCTGGTGGCGTACCGCAGGGGGTAGTAGATGCTTCGATGACGAGCACTATCGACATTGTTCCCACGTTGCTTGAGCTGCAGGGTTTGGCTTCGTTCGCTGGAATCGGTGACGGTTGGGCACGCAACGGTAATCGCAAGCAGGTTGTATTGACCGAGGCACAAACCCGCCATATGCAGGGTCGCCCTCTTCCCACTGTTACCCCGGCGGCGCCACGGTTCGCTTCGTTCTCTGAATATGGCGCTGGAGGCCCGCTCTTTACGATGGATTTGCTTAATGATTTCCCAGAGCCTCTTGGCTACCACACCATCATCGACACTCTCTGGGCACGCGAGGCCGAGGGGCGACGCAAGATGGTTCGTACCCCGGAGTGGAAATATGTGACCGATCCGAGGGCGCGGGGCGCAACGTTGACTTCAGGGTCGGACGGAGGGCCGGGCGATGTGGATGAACTTTACGATTTGACGAAAGACCCTTGGGAACTGACGAACGTCGCTCATTTGCCCGAAAACGCTTCGGTGATTTCGGAGATGCGGTCGTTGCTGGCAGGGTGGATGATCGATACCGAAGATCCGGTTCCAGTTGAGGTCCCGGAAACTGTTGGCAGGTCGGCATCTGACTGATCACAGCCCAGAGCTGATCGGAATCCGATATTATTTGCCTGTTAAACGCACGGTAATCTTTAACCATTTGCGCGCGCTAGAGCGCTGTATGAGGTAGTTCACAGGTGAAACGATTCTTGAGAAATTCCAGACTTAAGTTTTTGCTGATATCTGCGTTGATGATGGCCATTGTGGCTGTTGCCTGCGGTTCGGACGGTGGGGAAGGTGTGGCTATGGGCGGTAGCGAAGACTATCCGAAACGAATTCGGATGATCGAATCGATATCCGTGTTCACCGAGGCCGACATGAAGGCAGTCGGTTGGAAGGGCCAGCGAGATTTCATTTTGGAGTATCCGGGAACGTCGCTCGCCAAGTGGGGCTTCATGAACCAAAAAGAGGTCGGCCTACTGATATACGCATCTGCTGAAGATGCTTCGACTCTGGGTGTAACCGCCGCTGAAGAGCAGACCTTCAGGCGTGAAGAGGACGGGCAGGCCCCCGATGGCAACTTGATCGACCGGATTTCGTGTCGTGACGCCGCTGGTGCATCGGCTGTAAAGGCGAACACTGGCTTCACTTCAAAGTCGTTCTCGGCTTCTTATCTCGATCCTGAAATCGGTGAGACCGATGATATTCAGGCTGTTGGAGGAGCGTGCTCTAACCGCTTCCCGACTTACAACGATTACACCGTTATCGGTAACATCGTGATCATGTGCGAAAGCGATGATCGCAACCTGACTGAGCCTTCCACGAACTGCGAGAAGATCGAGGAGTGGCTTACGGCTTCGTAAGTATTCGATTTCTGGAAATAAAACGAATCAGGTCACCAGATAGGTGGCCTGATTCGCGTTATAGACCTGTTTCAAAATTGCCCTGACGATTGGTTCGTTTCCGGGTAAAATCAACGGATTGTTTTACACTCGCACTTCGTACGGTTGCACAGAAGGTCAACATTGATGAATCGATTTCTACTTAATACTAGAGTTCAGCTACTGCTGATTTCGGCACTGTTGATTGCAGTGGTGGCGGTTGCGTGTGGGACAGCTGAAGACGAATCACTTGTGGCATCTGACGGGGAAGGTGACACCGAGCAGCGAGTCCGCATGGTTGAGTCGATCCAGGTATTTACCGAGGACGATGTGACGGCGATCGGCTGGAAGGGGCAGCGAGATTTCGTGCTCGACTACCCCGGAGCGACGACGTTCAAGTGGGGGTACATGAATCAGACTGAGGTTGGTGTTCTGATTTACGCTTCTGCCGAAGATGCTAAGACGCTTGGAGTTGCAGCAGCAATCGATCAAACGTTTCGTCGCGAGAGTGATAATCAGGCTCGTGATGGCGACTTAACGGACAGAATATCTTGCCGGCGCCCTGTTGGTTCTTCCGCTGTAAAGGCGAACACTGGCTTCACGTCGAAGTCGTTCTCAGCATCGTATCTCGAACCCAATTCCGACCGTTCAGATGATGTACTGCCTGCTACATGCACGACCCGATTCCCAACCTACAACGATTACACGGTGGTTGGAAACGTGGTGTTCATGTGCGAGGGTGACGAAGGAAACTTGCTCGATCCTTCGACAAACTGCGAGAAGGTCGCTGGTTGGCTGACAGGTTCGTAGGCGTTAGGGTTTCGCTAGAAGCGGAAATAGATAAATTCGGCTGAGAGATCGGCTCGAAGTAATAAGATTCCGATAAACGACGTGAGCGTGAGTGCGGTCAATGCGATAGTTCTGCTCACGTCGTTTCGCGTCCAGATTTGTTCGAAGCGTGGTTGGTCAATTATGGCATGCAGCCATAGTGGTATCGAGTAGAGCAGGGCAGTTGCGGCGAGGGCAGCGGCCAGTTGCAGGTCGTTTGATTTGGCGAATATGTTGTTGCCAATGAACGAAAAATCGCCTTCTCGGAACAGTAGCCAGCTGGCGCTGATTACGGTGAAGGTGAGTGTTGCTGATACCAGTGGATTCGACTTTATATTCAGTGCGCGAGCGCCTCGCCAGATGAGCAGGAACGTGGCGTGGAGCAGGCCCCACAAAACGAAGTTCCATGCACCGCCGTGCCAGAGTCCGCCGAGTACAAACGTGATTACAACGTTGACGACTGTGGAGGCTCGGCCCTGACGATTTCCACCGAGAGGGATGTAGACGTAGTCACGCAGCCAGGTCGAAAGGGTTATGTGCCAGCGTCGCCAGAAGTCGGCGGGTGATTTTGCCAGCCACGGGTGACGGAAGTTGAGCGATAGTTCGATTCCGAATAATCGAGCCGAACCTCGTGCTATATCGGTGTAGCCAGAGAAGTCGGCGAGTATCTGGATCCCGAACGCCAGTACGCCGACCCAGAGCGCGGCTGCGCCAAGTTGGTTCGTTGAGAAAATGTTGTCGACGATCATCCCTACGTTGTCGGCGATAACGAGTTTTTTGAAGAGCCCCCATGCCAGCAGCGAAATGCCAAATGCTGTGCGTTCGGCATTGAACTTTCGTGCTCGTTCGAACTGTGGGAGTAGGGATGAAGCACGCTCTATCGGACCCGCTACCAGTTGAGGGAAGAAGCCGATGAAGAGTGCGGTGTCGATGAAGTTTTTGCGTGCGTGAGTGCGCTTCATGTAGACGTCGATCACGTAGCCAAGTGATTGGAACGTGTAGAACGAAATGCCTACCGGGAGGATGATTTTTAGAGTTGAGTTGAAGTTGGCGAGTCCGACGGTGTCGAGAACTTCTGACAGATTGTCGACGAAGAAGCCGGCGTACTTGAAAAACGCCAGTGCAGCCAGCGAAGCTGCTACTGCAATGAGCAGATAGCGTTTCGAGTGTTGTGGGTTATCTTCGATGCGCCTTGCTGCGAAGTAGTTGACCAGTGTGTAGCTGCCGAGGAGCAGTGCCATTCTGGGGTCGACGTAGGAGTAGAAGACGTAGCTAGCGCCGAGTAGAAGCAGGTTTTGCAGGCGGCGGGTGAGGAACCAGTAGAGGGTAAAGACCAGTATCAGGAGAATGCCATATTCGAGTGATTGGAAGGTCATGGGCGATCTTCCTCGGCCTGTTCATCCGTGTTGGTATTGGCGAGCAGCCATTCGGCGAAGAACTCGGTGTAGCTATTTCGGAACCGGTACTTCAGGTGATAGCCGTCGTAGTACATGGCGGCGTCGATGGCACCCTCTTTAATGTGACCCGTCATATCGACATAGCGTACGTTTTTCGCATCGAGATAGTTGGCGAGATCGGATGTGTATTCAGCGAGCACTTTGGGTTCGTTTGGGGTGCCGTTGGTATTGGGTCTCGCGGCTACTCTGACGATTACGAGGTCGATGTTCAGGGTGTTTGCAAGTTGGATCATCGAGGGCAGGAACGAATTGTCGATTCTGGAATCGAACGTTCCGTGGAATTTTGGCTGCTGAATTATTTCTGCCTGTTCGCGTTTGTTGACGAACGAGAAAAGATTCTCGGTGCTGCTGGCAATGTCGTCGTTCGCGATGCCGGCTATCTGCGCACCGAGAGAACTGACCGGGCTGCTGCTTCGACGACGAGTGGAATCTGCGATGGGGTAGAGCGTCAGGAATGCTGACCGAATTCTTTCGCCAATCGACTCTGATTTCTGCTGAACGATTCCGTATCCACTCTTGTAGGTGTGCGTGAGACTTTCGACCAGGCTTTGATCTTTGACCCCTGTGAAAGAAATCGGCCGGGTGATCAGATCATCGTGAAAAAAGACGAATACCGTTTCGGGCGGGATTCTGGCAGCAGCCAAGATGTTCGTTAACTGCAGGTACCAGATTCCGGGAGCCGTTCCGTCGATAGCGAGCGATACGGTCGGCTTGCCGGTGAGCTCGGTGAAGAGTTCGGGAACGATACGGTTGTCGAGCAGGGAGTTGCCCAAGAAAACTAGTTCAGGCTCGGTTGATTTGAACTGGTCGATGGCGGATTGATCGAAGGGTTCTGGGATTTGTGGGGGGCGTATGAGCGCAGGCGCAAGCACCACTACCAGTAGCATGGCGGCAAGGAGCAGCAGTGACCGGCGACGGCTTGTGTTTGTCGTTGCCATGGGTGCTCTGGGTTCTGGACTGGCTGGCTGCTTCATGAACCGGAAGTGTATTACGGGTTTGAGTTGGCCTTGAGGTCGGTACGGCTCTAAGAGGGTAAGTTCGGATCGCCGGCTAGAGCATAAACATCGAATAAAAAGTGACCGGTTACCAAAATTCCTGTTGACTTCAAGTGAACTTTAACTTGTAGGATTTTAGTCAGGTTCAGGAAATTACACGAAGGTGATAACAACTTATGACGCTGTCCAAACGATCCGACTATTCGTACAAGGGTCTCGGCAATCTGATGACCATGATGACTGGCGATGAGAAGCATTCGTTCAGCGCTACTTCAACGCTCGATGTTGTGTGGACACTTTACGACTCGGTGATGAACGTTGATTCGTCACGGCCTGATGATCCGGCCCGAGACAGGTTTTTGCTTTCCAAAGGCCATGGTCCGATGGCGTACTACGCGGTTCTGGTTGCCAAGGGATTTCTTTCGACTGAACATTTGAAGAACTGGGGTCAGTTTGATTCGATACTCGGTTACCACCCGGATGGCGAACTGGTTCCGGGAGTGGAGCTTGGGACCGGATCGCTTGGGCATGGCCTGGGCATTGGAGTTGGGATGCTGATGGGCTTACGGCTTCGTAAAGAGGACAAGCCCAGAGTTTTCTGCCTGATGGGTGATGCCGAACTGGACGAAGGTAGCAATCACGAGGCCATCGCCATGGCGGCGAGATTCGGGCTGGAGCAGCTGACGGTGATTGTTATCGACAACAACTCGGCTTCACACGGCTGGTCGGGTGGAATCGCCAAACGGTTTGAGAACGAAGGCTGGTCGTCGGCGACCATCGATGGTCGGGATCACGAGGATATAAAAACCGCGCTCACGCAGAATCACCCCGGTGTACCACATGTGGTCGTTGCGAAAATGGAGGAGAAATAATGCCAGCAACCATGAGAGATGCGTTTATCGAATCGACCGGGCGGATGCTCGAAAGCAACCCGGATTCCGTGGTGGTGTTAGCCGACATCGGGGTATCGCAATTCAGAGAAGCCGGACGGTTTAAGTACGCTGGTTTGGAAGAGGCTTACTCCGATCGGATAATCAACGTTGGTATTCGCGAGCAGTTGATGGTCGGCGTGGCGGCGGGTCTTGCCAAAGAGGGCTTCCGGCCACTAGTTCACAGCTACACGCCGTTTTTGCTGGCACGGCCCTACGAGCAGATCAAGATCGACTTTGCCCATTTGGGACTTGATGGCATTTTTGTTAGCGTCCGGGCTTCGTTCGATACGGCGAGTAGCGGTAGGACACATCAGGCACCGGGCGATGTTGGGCTGCTGAAGCTGCTGTCCGATTTCGACATTCAACATTCCCGGTCACGCTGACGAAGCGGCTGTACTGCTTGATCACGCTGCCGCGGGTGAGGGTAGGGTTTACGTGAGGTTGTCTGAGGACTCGAACGGGGTGGCGCGTCCGATCGAGCCGGGTAAGTTCACGTGGAGCGACAGGGATCGCAGGGTGCACCAGCGGTGATCGCTGTGGGGCCGATGCTTGATCGAGTGCTTGAAGCGACCGCTGATCTTGATGTGACAGTTTTGTACGCAACGACGGTTATGCCGTTCTATGGCTGGACTCTGCGGGATACGGGCGCATCGGAAGTTGTGCTTGTGGAGCCGTACCTGATCGGCACGTCGGCATCTGAAGTTTCGGGTGCTTTACATGATCGGCCGCATCGGCTGTTGTCGCTTGGAGTTCGGAACATGGAGCTTAAAAGTACGCGACACCGGAAGATCACATTCGCGCACACGGGCTCGATGCTGGCGGCTTGCGAGACAGCATTTCCGGATTCATTTCGCTGAGATAGTTCGTTCTGCCTGAGCGTTTGTGAATTGTGCAGGCTTGAGATGTACTACACTCGCAGCCCGCAAAGTTATCTATTTATCGAACTGCTGCGCGCATGAAAGGCCGAACGATTTTGAAAGCGAATCCACTTAAAGCTGGTGTAGAACGAGGTGAACTTCAGATTGGCACGTGGGTCAACACGTTGCGGAACCCGGCGCTGTTGACGATGTTCCAGCAGGCAGGGCTCGATTTTATTCGACTCGACATGGAACATTCTTCGCCCTCGATCGAAACCGTGGCGAACTTTGCGGCGATGGGTCGAGCACTCGACTTCCCTGTGATGGTTCGACCGCCTGAGGCGAACCGTGAGTGGATTACACGGTTGCTTGATGTGGGGATCTACAACCTGCATTGTCCTCAGGTCGATACGCCTGAACATGCTGCCGAAATTGTTGCGGCTTCTCGCTATACGCCTCGTGGATCACGAGGAATGGCCGGAGCGACGCCGGGGAACGACTTCGACGTTTCGATCCCGGTGATGGATCGCCTCAAATTTACCAATGACCAGGTTTTTATCACCGTGATGTTCGAGTCGGCACAGGCGTTTGAGCACATCGATGAGATTGCTTCGATGGACGGGATTGATGCGCTGACGTTGGGGCCACAGGATCTAGCGCAGGATCTGGGCGTTTTTGGCGAGCCTGAGATGAACGAAGTTCTCGACGAAAAGCGAATGCAGATCGTCGAGGCGGCGAACAAGTACGGCAAAACGTGCGCAATGTTGGTTAGTTCTGCCGAGCAGGCGCGTCAGTGGCGGGACGCTGGCGTGCTGCTGGTGATCTATTCGACCGAGGTGAGTGTGCTGATGGACGGGTATGAGTCGGCTCTGGCTGAGATTCGATCATAGAAAAAAGGGGCGAAATGCCGGAAGCTAAGTTAGGGCCGATCGGTCAGATTGCGCTGAAGGTTAGCGATATCGGGAAGTCGGTGGAGTTCTACGGCGGGAAGCTCGGGATGTCGAAGATTTTCGACGCACCAAATTTGGCTATTTTCGACAATGCTGGCGTTCGCTTGGTATTAAGTTCGGGCGAGGAGTCGCCAGTGACGCCCTCTGGGGATGCCGGGGATGAAGAGTCGAGTCCGCAATCCGTGATCTATTATCGGGTTGACGATATCCAGGCTGCATATGAAGAGTTCGGTGCGGCCGGTGTTGAGTTTCAGGATGAACCACACATGATTCATTCGGCTGAAAACTATGAGCTGTGGATGGCGTTTTTCAGAGACCCCGACGGAAATCAGCTGGCAATAATGACCGAGCTCGCCGAAATCCTCGGTGATTACTTGCTCATGGTTTAGTTGGGTAGTTCTTTTCTTATTCTGAAAACAGAGAATAGATAAACATGATCGAAATTAGTGTTGCGACATCTTGCCTCGACAATTCCGAGTCGGTTCGATACGCCATCGAGCGGGCGATCGAGCACGGGTTTAATGGCGTCGAGTTCAACGCTCCCAGCGTCTACCTGTCGAAGCAGACGCTGGTGGATCTGAAGTGGATGTTCGAGATGTCGCAGGAACACGAACTGCGGTACACCCATCACTTCCCGCCTTCGGCGCTGCCGGGGTCGCATGTTGTAGCAACGCGAGAGCGTGATCTGGAGGATTTCAGCCAGGAGATTTTCGTTGCTGGCGAGCTTGGCGTAGAGGTGATGGTTCTTCATCCGGGTCGGCTGCATGTGCCCGGAGTGGAGAGGGAGGAAGTTTCGGAAGAGGATCGCGCTATTTCAATGTCGCACTTCATCGATTGGGTGAAGGATGCTGCTGTAGAAGCCGAGAATGCCGGGGTGGTTATAGGGCTCGAGAATATGCACTACAACCCGGGGTGGGTGATTCGCTCACATCAGGAGTTGGCCGACGCGGTTGATGAGATCGACAGCCCGGCTGTGGGAATTACTTTCGACGTTGGGCATGCGTGGGGGTCGGGTGGAATCGAAGCCGGAATCGAGACGTTCGGCGATCGGATCAAGCATGTGCAGACGCACGATGCTCGGGGGCCTGAGGGCGCGGGTAACGTGCGGGATCAGCACATGGAGATTGGGACCGGGTTGATCGATTTTAGCGCCGATGGAGCGATAGGCAAGCTGGTTGCTTCTGGTTCTAGCAACGGTCCGTTTATCGTTGCATTGGAGACTTCCGGTCGAAATCCTGAACGAGAAGGCATTGCCCTACGCAGCAGGGATCTACTGCGAGGGTTGTGGGATTAGGTCGGTCGGTCGGTCGGTCGTGCCGTGCCGATAAGGGGTTAGCGGAAAGCCAGAGTTACGAATATTCCGGCCATGCTTAGAGCGGCCCCGCCAAGGGCGAAGCGCGTCAGGCGCTCTCGGAGTATTACTGCGGCGAAGACCACTGCGAACATTGGTGACGTGTTTATGAGCACCACGACTACGCCCGGTGGTGCGTTGTCGTGGTGCAATCACGAAAGTCAGCGCGCTCAGGGCGAACATCACTGCACCGCCTGTTAGTCGTAAGGCGTTTCCCTTGAACACCCGAGTGATTCGCAGCGATGGAAAGGCGATGAAGACCCCTACGAAAATGACCGCCGGCACAAAATTTCGGATGGTTGCGGCGGCGACAGGCGGGGTGTCTTCGAGGCCGATGACGGTCGATAGAAATCCGCCGGCCCAGAGGAACGAGGTTGCTACACCGAGGCCGATTCCGATGTAGTCGCTGCGGGGTTTTCGCTTGGGCCGGGTTCTGGTGGAGGGGTTTTCGTTGATGGTCGTTGTGTTTTCGGGGTCGTTTGCATCGGCGTTGTTGCGTTGCCAGTTGAGCAGTATCACGCCGCCGATTATCAAGATCGCTCCACCAATCACTCCGGCCTCTGGTGAGTCACCAAGGAACAGCCAGCCCGCAAGCACCGAAACGCTGATGAAGATGCTCTGGGTTGTCGGGTAGACCTTACTGACTGTGCTTCTTGAGAGTGCGACCCAGAAGACGAGCGACCCGGCGGTGTTTATGAGTGCTCCGCCTGTGAGATAGAGAGCGGATCGGAGCTGGACGTGGATCAGTTCGTCGATTTGCCCGATGACTATTCCGACGATGAGTAGGAACGTGAGTCCGATCCACACTTGTGCGGTGACGATGTGGGTGGGTCGGACGTTCTTGCCGACGCCTTTTGTGATAACTCCGGTGAGTGCCCAGACCACTGCATTTACGAGGGCCGCTAGTTCGCCCACGGTTGCTCCTGCGGAGTCACTGAGTTTTCGTTCTCGGTCGGTATCGGGTTGAGATATTCGCTATGGTGAGCAGTCTACTCGGCTCGCAGCGATAGCATGCTAGGCTTTCGACCGCGTTGTCGAGTTGATCCTTCAGGAGCGAGAAGCCGTATGAGCCAGACCCACGAGATTGTTGCCACTACCTACTACCGCACGTTCGCTAAATTCCACCCGGTGCTGGCGACTATTGAGCCGGCCGACACAGTGATTACCAAGACGCTCGATTCGGGTGGGCAGGATCTTCACGGTGAGCATTTGCACGAGACTGGGAATCCGCTTACGGGTCCGTTTTACATAGAGGGGGCGGAGCCGGGCGATTCGATTTCGGTTGAGTTGAGGAAAGTTCGTTTGAATCGCGACTGGGGCTACACGTCTGTGCGCTTGGGTCTGGTGGCACTGACTCCTGAGCATGTGGCGGAGGTGTTTTCTAACGACTACAAGCTGGATCTTGTGCGGTCGGGGCGGGCAGACATGTTGCCGTGGGACATTGATATTGAGCGAGCTGTTGTGAGTCCTCGGTACCCGGAGAGTCCGGGGCAGATTCGGAAGTTTGCTGCGGAGCCGATGCTTGGCTGTATCGGGGTTGCACCTGAAGGTGAGTTCACGCCGACATCGGGGCCTTCGGGGTCGTATGGCGGGAATATCGATTACAACATGATTCGTGAAGGGTCGGTTGTTCACTTGCCAGTGTCGCAGACCGGGGCTTATTTGTACGTTGGCGACGGGCATGCGCTGCAGGGTGATGGCGAGCCGCTGGGCAACGGGATTGAGACGTCGATGGACGTTGAGTTTTCGGTTACGTTGCACAAGGGGCGGGTGTTGACCATGCCTCGGGTTGAGACCGACGAGTACATCATCAGCATAGGCAGTCAGGCTGAGTTCGCCAGCTCGCTGAATCGTGGCTTGCAGTTGGCGACCACCGACATGGTTAAGTGGCTGGCCGCTGACTACGGCTTTGAGGATTGGGCGGCGCATACGCTGGTGGG
>LWDU01042169.1_pt1 | contig 91695 bp, 89 predicted proteins | sample 727161 | NCBI WGS metagenome assembly LWDU01 (sample SAMN04566230, study PRJNA314399) | hydrothermal vent metagenome | isolation source: deep sea hydrothermal plume seawater | place: Mexico: Gulf of California, Guaymas Basin | collected 2004-07-11 | reverse complement strand
GGTATACTTTATTCGAGTTCTGTATTTCATTTTTACACTCCATCTTTTTATTCTAAAGATAAAGTGTTGCGTCGATCAGTTGAGGTCGCCAGATGAAGCGGAAGATTTATTCATTCTCATGTTTAGGAACGATTTGAATATTATTTCCTTCAACTGATATAGATAAATCAATCGGTCGGCAACAAACTTCGCAATCTTCTATGTATTGCTGTTCGGGAATGCTGCAATCAATAACTAATTCAAAGTTTTCACCGCAGTAGGGGCAAGTAATATATTTACTTGCAAGTTGATTCATTATTTATTACGTAACACAGCAGCAATTAATTGGTGAATTTTACCAAGGCCTTCTTTTAGATTATTTTCTATTATTTCCATAGTAATGATTTCATCGCTTTTACCTGCAGCCCAATTAACGACTAGTGAGCAACAGGCATATTCCATATCTAGTTCTCTAGCTAGGCTGGCTTCAGGCATGCTAGTCATACCAACGATGTCACAACCATCTCTTTCCAATTGAATAATTTCTGCGGCTGTTTCCAGTCGAGGCCCTTGTGTTACGGCATAAGTTCCTTTTGGGTATACATTTATATTACTTGTTGTTGCAGCATTAATTAATTGTAAGCGTAATGATTCGGAGTAGGGCGAGGTAAAATCTATGTGAGTTACTTCGTTTAAATTTTCTTCAAAGAAAGTATCAATACGACTATGAGTGTAATCAATTAATTGATCAGCTATGACGATACGACAAGGTGTCATTTCTTTAGTAATTCCACCTGCAGCATTTACGGCGATAATTTCTTTAACACCAGCATCTTTTAATGATTGTATGTTCGCGCGGTAATTTATTTTATGTGGTGGAATGGTGTGTGGCTTGCCGTGACGCGGTAAGAATAATATTTCAATATCATCAAACTTTCCGACGGTTATTGTTGATGAAGGTTTTCCCCATGATGTGTCAGGATTGATCTCGTCAATAATTTCAAGGCCATCTAGTTCCGTGAGACCGCTTCCACCTATGATTGCTAATTTAGTCATGTGTTTATTTTCTATCTTCTATTCTTTCAGGGCATAGATACCAGCAGAGTTTCTATGATATTCATGGTAATCCATTCCATAGCCAAAGACATATCTATTCGGTACAGTTAATCCAGTGAAATCTGCATTTTTTATCGGTTTGTCTTTTTCGATAATCTTTTCTACAAGAACAGCCGTCAGTACTTTTTCTGCTCCTGATTCGTGACAGTATTCGATTATTGCAGCAAGGGTAATACCTTCATCAAGAATATCGTCAACTAATAATATGGTTTTATCTTTTAATGATTTCTCAGGTTTTTTTAACCAGTTTAATTCGCTGCCGCTGGTTTCACCTCGGTAACGTGTGGCATGGATATAATCTATTTGTAGTGGAAAGTTTAATTGTGGAAGTAAACGACCGGCTAAAACTAAACCACCAATCATGATGGGTAGTATTAATGGATTACTATGTTCTAACTCATTAGTAATAGCTGCGCTCATTTCTGTAATTGCGCGTTCTACTGCATCAGCACCATGTAATAAATCTGCATTTTCCAATGCAAGCTGACTCTCTTCTAATAGGTTTTGTTGTTCAGTCATTCTTTATTAGCCCTTGTTGTCCAGTCCAGTCCTTAGCAAACTGCCAGGCAGAACGACCGCTACGTGAACCGCGTTCTAGTGCCCATTTTAGAGATGCTTTTTTAATAGTTTCATCGACATCTATATTATTACCCAATTTCTTTAACCAATAATCGACGATCTCTAAATATTGATCCTGATTAAAAGGATGAAACGAAAGCCAAAGACCAAAACGTTCGGAGAGTGATATTTTTTCTTCTATCGATTCATTCAAATGTAAGTCGTTATTTATATTGTTACTGGCAACATTATCACTCATGTATTCCGGTAATAAATGTCGACGATTGGATGTCGCGTAAATCAGAACATTTTCCGAGGTATTGCTTAGAGAACCATCGAGTACAACTTTTAGTGCTTTGTAACTGGAATCTTCGCCTTCAAAGGAGAGATCGTCACAGTAAAGAATAAAGTGACCTTGTTTATTACTCAATTGTTCGATGATCATTCTTAGGTCGCTTAGATCTTCTCGCTCGACTTCAATGAGATTTAATCCTTGTTCTTGATACTCGCTCAATAGCGCTTTGATTAAAGAAGATTTTCCTGTTCCCTTTGGGCCCCAAAGTAATACATTGTTAGCAGGCAGGTTTGCCATAAATTGTCGCGTATTTCTATCGATAAGATCTTTCTGGTGCTCTATGCACTGTAGATCTGATAGTTGATAATTTACCGGACGTTCAATTTTTTGAAAATAACCATTATGACTAAAAGATTTCCAGTGATATGCACCACCCGTGAAATCAGTAGTAGCGTCGGGTAATGAGGGTATGAAAGGTTCTACTTTGTCGAGTAGAGCACCTAGCCGTATTAAAAGTTTTTCTGTATCTGACACGAGTTTCTAGCGAATTATATGGGTAATGATAGATTGCCAGATTATACGTTAGTCTGATTAGTTAATCTCCTATTGAAAGAGACTAGCGGGTAGCGATAGCTTGGTTCAGCTTATCCTCGATTCGTTTTTTATAATTTAGATAGTGAATGGTTTGTAATTTATCGGATTCAATCTGCCCCATGAGTCCTCTCGATATATCAATATCTGTAATATAGATAGGATATTATTGACCACTTGCACGTTGTTCAATAACGTATTGTGCAACAACATTGAATAATTCATTAGCATGTTCAATATATGAAAATTCTATATCCCCGCAGAATATACTTAATGAATTATATTCATCATCGGGACTACCAATGACCTGTATGTTAAAAAAATCAAGATTGCTTTCTTCCGTTTCAGTGATAACTTTATTTATCAGAGTCTTTTTCATTTTGTCGTAGTTTATTTGAAAGAATTCAATCTCCATGTTTTCAATATTTGTTTGAATATCCAGCATTAAAAATGTACGACGATTAATGGTTGCTTCAAAGAACAGGCTAAAATGATTAATTAATGCCTTGCTATCATGGAATGGAATGGTCTGAAAAAACAAAGATGAATTTTCATCTATGATGTAAATATCAGCCATATTATTATCGGTTGAATAAAATAATTGAATGGTGTCTGCTTTATTATATTCAAAAATTTGTTGTATGAGTTTGTCGCCGTGTGTTCTGCGTTCAAACAGTACTGGGCTGAATTGACTATTAGGTTTACTCAGGCTGCGTAATAAATGTGCGCTTGATCCGATATATTTATTTCGTATATGACTATCTTCATTAAATAGTACGTAATAGCAGTCTTCTACCTCAATCAAATAGCGTGTATTTTTATTTGTTTGTGTACCATAAAATGCTTTAATTATATCTTGAGTGACTTCCTCTACACGTTTGGCAATAGCGGACCCATAACTGGACGAAAAACAAAATGTGTTTAGCTTTGGGGGTTCAGAATCTTCAACTACTGGCGCCCAATGTAAATACTCACAAATACATTGTGTAAATGCATCTGGACCATCAAACCGGAATGTGAGTAGTTCCTCCCAGGTAGTACATATTAATAAGTCAAAACTATACATAAGATTACTATGTTGACCACCATAGCTCAGTACATTGTCTCTGTCGCTAGAAACGTGATTGATGTTATCTCTATAATTTATTTGCGGGACATGGCCTACATTTACATAAAGATTGGCATGTTGTATTCGCACAGTCTGATTTAGATCATTGAAATTTGCTTCGATTAATTGTCCGCCAGGAAATTGATCTTCAAAGGAAATGAGTAGTTGCCTAAGTTCTTTTACCGTTAAGTCATCGTTACTATTTAATGAGATAGCGGAGCGTGAATCGATAATTTTATTAAAATAAGCCCATGCGATTAATTCAATAATACTAAGTGTTCGCTTAACGGGTTTATATTCACTGAGTGCATGAGAATTAATGAAGCCTTGATAAAATTGCCAACTGTCTTTTCCCGATGGGTTTTTCTTTTTATAAATAGTAATTTTTGAATAATTTGTTCCGGTTTCGTTACTATGATTAAAGATATCTATCTTTCCTGTTTTACGTTCAAACGCGGCATAAAGTTTACGACCCAGAACGTTTAACTCTGTTTGACTTACTCGAGATACTTCGGTGTTTTGTCGGGCAAAAGTTGAGAGAAATCGATAGCTTTCTGTTAAAGCATTCATTAGCTTATTTCGCTGCTGGGTAATCATTTCTATTTTCCAGTCTTTTTGTGTATCCATGAGGATAAACTGAGAGCTAGTCCAACCCCAGTCCAGTACAACTTGTTTGAATAATTCTCTGCGCCAGGTTTTTTTCTTTATTTCATGACTCAGTGGTTCATTTATTTTCATGTAAAAACATTGGCGAAATAACTCAAGGCGTTCTTTTTGATTTCGAGTCATTAAGTATTCTTCAACTTTCTTGTACATCATCAGGTAAGGGTCGAGATCATTTATGGACTCGATGCCCTTATAGACGGATTCTTTAAACATCATGCTTAATAATGAGATTGAGGGATATTCGCTTGCATACACTTCCATAAGTAGAAGCTTCATTAATGATTTATAAGGCGAGTGAATACTTTTGTAGAGTTGCCATACAGCGGCACCAAAAAATTCTGATGCGGGTACGTTTGCAATAGATCCGAAGTCTATACTGTCTGATGGATTTATTTTTTTTTCTTTTATATATCCATCGTAGTTTTTTTCATTTTCTGGTGGAACTAGCCACCAGGTAGGGATTTTTCCGGCAATTAGTAAACTCGAACGATAGAACTCATCGAGCAAAAGATAATGTTGTGCTGAACCACTGCTTTCCGAGGAAAGATCTTGTTTTTTACCTTCTTTAAATCCTTCCGCAGAGAAAACAAAAAAGTGGACTTCAAGAAAAAGAGTTTCTTCAGACCACTGTTCTATGGCATGGGCTTTTTGCTGAATAAGATCAATTGCATTCGCATCTAATGATGTTGAATGTAATAACCAGACGTTGAAATCACTCTTTCTGTTATAGGCTATGGAGCCACTACTGCCCATAAAATACATGCCATTGATATCCATAACCCGGCGAGCACGACGGCTTGTTTTGTAGGTTTTAAAAAATCGTTTGGCAATTTTTATGGTTGATTGTTCTGGTGCATATTCGTAAATCCCGGCCGGAACATCGTTATTAATGTAACCGGGTAGAGTAGGGTTATTTTCATGAAAAAGCAGGGGTAGCAAATCAATAAATTAGGATTGTCGGTCGCTCAATCCTTCTCTAGTTAGCTCGATTCTTTGCTGATTAATCTTGAGGAAATGCGTTTCTACGCTATTTCGTTCGGATTTTGCTGTTTTTTTTAGACTATTAGTCATTCGCTATCTATTTGTTTTATAAAGTATTATTAGGAAGTTATAGACAAAATATAGTGTTTATATCAATAACTCTCATTGTTTAAGCTGGCCTAAAACTATATCGGCAGAAGCAGAAATATCTTCATATAAAAAGTATGATTTAGCTAGAATAAAAGGAATAAATAGCTATAATTATCAAATACTTAGTAAGTTTTATGCAAAAATATTTAATCAAAATTACCTGGATTAAAAGAACTGAAATTTTAGCGGCTTACATCAATGCAATAATGGGCGCGTTTTGGTAGTATTCGTGCCTGTTTTTTGAGCTTGAAACCAGATATTGCGGAAAATGGGGATTTAGCTTTTTCGCAGCACTAAAAGAATTTTTCTCATTAATATGGGATAACGATTTCATCTGAAAATATTAAATAGCAATTGAGGAATACGTATGTTTACAAAAGATACAAAAGTAGAAGGATATGATCCTGAACTTTTTGCAGCAATGGAAGGGGAGCGACTCCGTCAAGAAGAACACATTGAATTAATCGCTTCCGAAAATATGACCAGTCCACGTGTATTGGAATGCCAAGGTTCGGTATTAACCAATAAATATGCTGAAGGTTATCCGGGCAAACGCTACTACGGTGGTTGTGAGTATGTTGATGTTGCAGAACAATTAGCAATCGATCGATGTTGTGAATTGTTTGGTGCAGATTGGGCTAACGTACAAACGCATTCAGGTTCGCAAGCGAATGGTGCTGTTTATCTAGCACTACTTAATCCCGGCGACAAGATCATGGGCATGAGTCTGGCACATGGTGGTCATTTAACTCATGGTGCTAGCGTCAATGTATCGGGTCGTGTTTATGATGCAGTTCAATACGGCTTGGATGAAAATGGTTATATTGATTATGACCAAGCTGAAGAAATGGCTTTGGAACATAAACCAAAATTAATCATGACAGGTTTTTCTGCTTATTCACGTATTGTTGATTGGCAACGTTTTCGTGACATCGCTGATAAAGTTGGCGCGGTCATGGTTGCGGATATTGCTCACGTTGCCGGTTTGGTTGCAACAGGTGAATATCCAAGCCCAGTACAGATTGCGGATATAACAACATCAACGACCCATAAAACCTTACGTGGTCCACGTTCGGGAATTATTATGGGTAAAGCCAATGAAGATATCCAAAAGAAAATTAACTTCATGGTCTTTCCTGCATATCAAGGTGGCCCACATATGCATACGATTGCTGCGAAAGCCGTTGCATTCAAAGAGTGTTTGGAACCTGAATTTAAAGACTATATTAAACAAGTTAAAGTCAATGCTAGCGCAATGGCGGAGACCTTTATTAAACGTGGTTTAAAGATTGTTTCTGGTGGTACCGACAATCATTTGTTCCTTGTTGATATGGTTGAAAAAGGTTTAACCGGTAAAGAAGTTGATGCGGCTTTGGGTCGTGCCAACATTACCGTTAATAAAAATGCCGTTCCTAACGATCCACAATCACCATTTGTCACCAGTGGTATTCGTATTGGATCTCCTTCAATTACCACGCGTGGTTTTAATGAAGAAGATTGCATACAAGTTGCTAACTGGTGTTGTGATGTCATGGACAACGTTAACGATGAGTCTGTTATTGAGCGCGTTAAAGGTGAGGTACTTGCACTATGTAAGCAACGACCATTGTATGAGTCGAATGAAGATATAGTTAAGTAAGAGTTACTGTTCAGTGTTACCGTCTGAGGGATTGCTATTGTGTATAAGCACTGGTAATCCCTCATTCATTTTAAATTTATAAAAGTGAATAAATAAAAATGCGATGTCCTTTTTGTATTGATCCAGATACACGAGTGATTGATTCCCGTCTTGTAGGAGAAGGGGACCAGATCAGACGTCGTCGCGAATGTACAAAATGTAAGGAACGTTTTACAACTTACGAATCAGCCGAGCTCAATTTTCCTAGAATTACCAAATCAGATGGTCGACGCGAGCCATTCAAAGAAGAAAAACTTCGAGGCGGTATTTTACGTGCACTGGAAAAACGACCGGTTGAAATGGATCGTGTAGAAATTGCTGTTGCAAATATCCTGCATAAATTACGAGCTTCGGGAGAACGAGAAGTAAAATCTATGCAAATTGGTGACTGGGTAATGGAAGAACTACGGACCATTGATCAGGTAGCTTATGTACGTTTTGCTTCTGTCTATCGAAGTTTTGAAGATGTACGCGCTTTTCTTGAAGAAATAGAAAATCTGGAAAATGAATTGCCACCTGAATTAAAGAAAGATCAGCTTGATCTACTTCAATCTGATGATGGTGATGATAGTTGACGTGGACAGTGCAAGATTATCAATTTATGTCCCGCGCCATACAATTAGCAAAGCGTGGACGATACACTTGTAAACCAAATCCTCAAGTTGGTTGTGTAATAAGTAAAAATGGCCAACTTATAGCTGAAGGTTGGCATGCAATTACTGGTGAAGAACATGCCGAAATCAACGCACTAAATCAGTGTGATGATGCATCCGGTTCTTCAGTATATATAACGCTTGAACCTTGCTCTCATCATGGTCGTACGTCTCCCTGTGTTGAGACTTTAATCAAAGCAAAGGTTAAAGAAGTTATCATTGCCATGCTTGATCCTAACCCGCTAGTTTCAGGAGCAGGAGTTAAGCAATTACAAGATTCAGGTATATCAGTGAGGCAGGGCTTGCTTGAAGCTGAAACGGCTAAACTCAATACGGGTTTTATTAAACGTATGCAATCAGAATTACCCTATGTTTGTTGCAAAATGGCAATGAGTCTGGATGGACGTACGGCATTAGAGAATGGTGATAGTCAATGGATAAGTTCTGAACAATCGAGACTAGATGTACATCGACTGCGAGCTGCAAGTAGTGCGATAGTGACTACGGTTGATACGGTTATAAATGATGATGCTTCATTAAATGCGAGAAGTCTTGATTTTGATGTTAAACAACCGCTACGTATCATTCTTGACCGACAACTGAAAATATCAGGTAAGGAAAATATATTTAGTATTCCTGTCGATGTTTCGGGCAAAATTATTATCTATACTGAAAAAGAAAATGATGAACGAATTAATGAATTAAAAAATAGTAATACCGATGTCGTTAGTGTTGCTAAATCAGAACTATGGTTAAAGAATGTCTTTACTCATATGGCAAAAGAATATGAGATAAATGACGTCATGGTTGAAGCCGGCGCCACTTTTTCAGGAGCGTTAATAGAAGCGGGGTTGGTTGATGAACTCGTTATATATATGGCTTCCAAGCTGTTTGGCGATAATGCACAACCTTTAATAAGATTGAATCTATTAAGTAAAATTAATGATGCAAGAGAAATGGAATTGGCTGATATGAGACGAGTTGGTAAAGATTTAAAATTAACCTATAAATTTACATAATAGTTTTAATAGAAATAACACAATATGTTTACAGGTATTATTCAAACTACAGGTAGTATTTCTGATATTGAGTCAAAAGGTGATGATAGTCGCTTTGTATTTAATACCGGACAAATGAAATTATCTGATATGGCTATTGGTGATAGTATTTCAGTCAACGGCGTGTGCTTGTCAATTATTGAAAAGGAAGAAAATTCATTTAGTGCAGATTTATCGAAAGAAACATTAAGCTTGACGACATTTTCTAATTTACAAAAAGGTGTCAGGATAAACCTTGAAAAAGCGATGATGTTATCTGATCGCATCAATGGGCATATGGTTTCTGGACATATTGATGGTGTTGGAAAAGTAGTAGCCAAGGTAGATGAAGCTCGTTCGATTAAATATACGATAGCGTTTCCAGTTGAATTAAGTAAATTTATTTCAAAAAAAGGTTCGATCTCAGTTGATGGAGTCAGTTTGACGGTCAATGATAAAGTGTCGGATGAAGGTAATAATACATTTGATGTTAATATCATCCCACATACTATATTTGAAACAATTTTTTCAGAATACGAGATCGACACAAAAGTTAATATAGAAGTTGATCAGATAGCACGCTACCTTGATCAGTTAATTAGTAATCAATAATAGATAAACAATAAATAATTTAAGTTTATGTCATTAAATACAGCAGCAGAACTCATAGAAGATATCGGTAATGGCCGTATGGTTATACTGATGGATGATGAAGATCGTGAGAATGAAGGCGACCTGATTATTGCCGCAACAAATGTGCGTTCTGAAGATATTAATTTTATGGCACGTTTCGGTCGTGGCTTAATTTGTCTTACATTGACAGGAGAGCATTGTCGTAAATTAAATTTGCCGCTAATGACGAGTCAGTCAAACTCTAATTTTTCGACTAATTTTACTGTATCAATCGAAGCTGCCGAAGGTGTGACCACAGGAATATCTGCGGCTGATCGTGCAACAACAATACAGAAAGCGGTAGCACCCGGTGTGAAACCGACTGACTTAGTCCAACCGGGTCATGTTTTTCCATTAATGGCACAACCTGGTGGAGTTTTATCGAGAGCAGGGCATACGGAAGCAGGTTGTGATTTAGCTCGACTTGCAGGTTTGCAGGCATCTGCCGTTATAGTAGAAATATTGAATGACGATGGTTCAATGGCAAGACGTCCCGACTTAGAAAAATTTGCCAAAGAACATGATTTAAAAATAGGTACGATTGCAGACTTGATTCGTTATCGAATTGAAAATGAAAAAACAGTTGAACATATGACGGAATGTACACTACCAACGGAACATGGTGAGTTTGTTCTACACGCTTATCAGGATAAGTTGGAAAAGAAATTACATTTGGCGTTAGTTAAAGGCAAGCTTGATCCGAACACTCCAACTTTAGTCCGAGTGCATTTGGAAAACCCCATTTCTGATTTAACCGGTAGTCTTGCTAAAGATCGTGGTTGGCCGGTAAACGATATATTGAAACGTATTTCAGAAGAAGAATCAGGTGTATTGGTGATACTCTGTCAGCAATTTGAGTCTATGGAGTTAATCAATCAAATAGAATCATATAAAACTAATAAAGATAAATCTGAAACTATTAAGAATAATAAGAATAGTAAGGATCTACGCACCATAGGATTAGGCGCACAAATACTTTCTGATTTAGGTGTTAAAAAAATGCGCGTGCTTAGTGCACCAAAACGAATGCATGCTTTATCGGGTTTTGGTTTAGAAGTAGTTGAGTACGTTAGTTAATAATAAATAGAATGCAAAAAATGAAAATAATTGAACAAATAAAACCGTGTAAAGAGTCTGTGAATATTGCAATCGTTATTAGTCGTTTTAATAGTTATGTCGTAGATCGTCTTTATGATGGTGCGTTAAAAAGTCTTGAAGCTAATGGCGTTAATACAGATGCAGTAACAGTAGTTAAGGTTCCCGGAGCTTTTGAAATACCGGTAGCTGTAAAAACTTTGCTAGATCAAAATGAATTTGATGCCGTTATAACATTAGGCGCAGTAATTAGGGGCGAAACACCTCATTTTGAATTCATATCAAATGAATGTACTCATGGCATTTCTGAGTTAGCAATGAATTCTGGCGTACCGATTATCTTTGGTGTGCTAACTGTTGATAACGCGGAGCAGGCAATGGATAGGGCTGGTGATGAAGAAAGTAATAAAGGTTATGAAGCTGCTTCTGCTGCATTGGAAATGATTAGCGTTCTGGAACAAATTAAGTCATGAGTACAGCTCCAGTAAAAATCAACAAGCGCGCCCGTATAAAAGCCCGTCGAAGTACTGTACAAGCTCTATACCAATATTTTTTAACTGGAAAAGATGTCGCGGATGTCATTGCCGAGTTTGAAAGTGATAAACATACACTGGCTAAAACTGATGTAGATTATTTTAAACATTTATTACGTGGCACGATTAAAAGTAATGATGAACTTGACGCTCAAATTTCAAAACTCCTGGATAGACCCGTTGATGAACTCGATGCTATTGAACGTGCAATATTACATATTGGTTGTTATGAGCTACAACACCATATCGAAATACCCTGGCGTGTTGTAGTTAATGAGTCGATTGAATTGGCTAAGTTATTTGGTGCTGAAGAGTCACATAAATACATTAATGGTATTCTTGATAAAGTAGCTAGAGAATTACGTTCAACAGAAATTAATGGTAATCGCTAGTAAATTATTTTGAATGAATTTGATATCATTGAGAAGTATTTTAAGAGTGCATATCCATCAAGCAAAGGAAATCTCACTTTAGGCATCGGTGATGATGCTGCGATTATCAATGTCGCAGAAGAAAGTGAACTGGTTATTTCTACTGATACACTCGTATCAGGCGTTCATTTTTTTGAAAACACACTTCCCGAAGATATTGCTTACAAGGCTCTATCAGTAAACTTAAGCGATATTGCGGCAATGGGCGCTTTACCACGATGGGTAAGCTTATCCTTGACCCTGCCAAGTAAAGATCTTGATTGGATAGAAAAATTCTCATCTAGTTTTAATCAATTAGCTATTGATCAATCTCTGATATTAATTGGCGGCGATTTAACAAAAGGACCATTATCTATCACCGTGCAAATACACGGCGTTGCTCCGCAAGGTCAGTCTCTTCGTCGTAGTGGTGCAAATGTGGGTGACTTGATTTATGTTACTGGAGAACTCGGCGCTGCGGCTTATGCATTAAAACACATTGAAGATAGTAATAAGTTTGCCCAATCTACAGATAAAGAAATTCAGCGATTGTATCGACCTGATGCAAGAATAAAGACAGGTCTTGAGTTACGAAATGTTGCCACTAGCTGTATTGATATATCAGATGGGTTGCTCGCTGATCTTGGCCATGTCCTTAAAGCAAGTAATGTTGGTGCAGAAATAAAATTATCGGAAATTCCTTATTCAGATAGCTTGAAAAAATTAGATGAAGATCTTGCTATAACTCTCGCTTTAACTGGTGGAGATGATTACGAATTATGTTTTACTTTACCAAAAGGCTTACCTGATTCGGTAATGGATGAATTGAAGTTAATCTGTCCGGTTCATTGTATCGGACAGATTAATAAGGACGTATCGAAGCTTAGTTTGATTAATGAGAATGATGAGCTTTATGAAATAAAATCAAAAGCTTATCGTCATTTTAATTAACGTTTAAATCTGAATTATAGTCAGGGATGCTAGCTGTTATTTCTCTATTACGTTTTACAGCTTCATCGCGTAAATCCTTACGCATTACAGCTGCTTCGAAAAGTTTCTTTTCAAACTCATCTTCTAATTCCAGCGCTGGTGCTGCCATAGGTTTGCCATCTTCACCCATCGCTACCATATTGACATAACAGGAATTCGTATGACGAACTTTATGTTTATGCAAGTCTTCCGAAAAAACTTTTACGCCGACTTCTAATGAAGACTTACCAACGTAATTAACATGTGCTCTAAAAGTTACCAGCTCACCAACTTGAATAGGCGCAATAAAAGTAACCTGATCCAGTGATATGGTGACAACGTAAGATTTACAATAACGCGCTGCACAAGCATAAGCGACTTGATCTAATAGTTTTAAAATTGAACCACCATGAACATTACCTGAAAAATTGGCCATGTCTGGCGTCATTAAGACAGTCATATGAAGACTTTTTTCCTGCTTGGGCATTAACTACTCCAAATACTAATAATTGTTAAAGATTGATATAGTCTTCGCGTAAACGGTTTTCTATCTCAACCGGGTAATAAGGTACAGATTCTATAAAAGGCGGAATGTTTTCTCGAGCTACACCTATGTCAGTCATCGTTTTTTCACACACTTTCATATCAATAACACCCTGAGCATCAAGCCGAGCGGCAAGATCAATTAACTGTTGATTATGCTCATAGTTATCTTGAGTAAACCAATTGATATCAGAACCATGAATGATCATGACTATTTCCAGATCCTGAAAGTCATCAGATTGTGCTTGTGATACTTCTTCAGCTCTTGTTAATAAGGCGCGAAATTCATCTTTACTGTGCTCAGTGACATCAAACAAATAGCTTTTATTTTCAATGGCAATATTGAGGTTCTTTGGCAATTTTTCTTGAATGGCTAATATTCTTTCTGGATTAACTGGGGCTATTGCCATTTTTTCAACAGCCTCATTTTGATTATCGCAGGCAGTTAGTATTAACAATGAAAATACTAATAAAAACAAATGCTTACATGCGTTTCGTGCGTGCATAATAGTCATGGCTATCCTAATTAAAGACAGGCTTTATTATAAATGAAACCGGGTCTGGATCGAATAAAGAAGGGAAAGGAACTTAACTAAAATAGCCCTGTTTAGATAACCCTACAGCATTACTCAAAGCCCACTAAAGAGGGCTAACTTTTCACCTTTCGAGTGAGGAGAGGAAAACCTTATCTTCTACGTTTTCCTCTGCCTTTATCGCGAACTTCTTCAAATTTTACTTTGAGTTGTTTGCCTTCATGCATTTTTCCATCAAGTCCGGCAATAGCGGCCCTTGCTTCATGACCTTCCATTTCAATAAATCCGAATCCTTTGCATGTTCTGGTAAAAACGTCTTGAACCAAGTGTATAGAGCGAACTTTACCAAATTCGCTAAATAATTCTGTGACTGAGGCTTCTGTCGCGTTCTCGGGTAAACTTCCAACGAAAATCTTTTTCAATGTAATATCTCTGGTTAGTGATGTATGAATACATCAGTGAAGCGGAACTAATTATACCCCGCTATCGCGGGGGATAGAAAATAATGAACTGTGTTTCTTACTCAGGTACTACTTGGCTAGCTTGAGGGCCCTTAGCGCCATCTTCAACCTGATAACTTACTTTTTGGCCTTCAGTTAGTGAGCGAAAACCTTCGCTACTAATTGCAGAAAAATGAACAAATACATCTGCACTGCCATCATCCGGTGAAATGAAACCAAAACCTTTTGAGTCGTTAAACCATTTAACTGTACCTGTAGCCATCGTGTAAAAACCTCTATAAATATCTAATAAAAACATCTAGTTGCGTGTATTTATTCGGCAATTTACAGGATGAAACGGACTGCTAAATGCTGGAAATAGTGCAATAGAATAGCAAGCATGAAATATACTCGATTTTTGCTAAATCATCCATGTTTTCATGAGGATATTTGAAGCTGGCAGTCTTTAGGAATTCTTTAAATCTAATGGGTCATTCGGGTCAATATCGGTATTAAAAGGAAGATGCCTATCGGTACTCGTCAACTGATAAACCTTGCCTATCCAGTTATTAATAACGGCTTCAGCAGTGTCATGCCAGGTATTGTCTAGATAAGGCGTTATTAGCTTCTCAGGAAAGGCAGGTATTTCTGCACCTTCTTTTAGAGCAGCATTCAGGTTGTCCTGATATTCTTCAATTATGGTCTGACATTTCAAAGAGAAATAATTCTCTGGGAATGGCGGATAATTACCTGTTTCACCATTGATATAACGTCCAACCTCGCGTTTATATTCTTTTAATAGACTGATCGAGTCATATTCTGGATGTCCCTGAAAAAATACCAGGCGAAACCCGTCTTCGCTCACGGCAAGATGAACCTCTTTGTCTTCGCTTTCAACCAGAATCTTCAAACCAGCCGTTTTAAATTGCTCAGGGAAAATTTCGTTGAAACGAGAATGTGGCACATCAAAACGTGTATTAACGCCAGTAACCAAAGGATGCTTTCTATCAACGACTCGATGCGGAAATACACCCCAGCGTTTCCCCGTTGGTAAGGGCTCACGTTTTTGATTATAACGAAATTGCAAAACCGCATGTGTCGTCAGGCAAGAGCATAATGTAGAAGTCACATTCTCATAGGCCCATTCTAATACTTCACTCAGCGGCTGCCAAAAAGGTTGATCCGCCAATTCGCTGCCAACCATATTGGCACCGGTAATAATCAGCGCATCAAGACCCTGTTCCTTAATTTCTTCAAAGCTTTGATAATATTTATCAACATGAGACTGACCTTCGGCATTTCTAACCAGCTCTTTCAAGGTAAACGGATGCAGATAAAATTGCGCAATCTGATTACTCTCACCAATAAGACGAAAGAATTGACGCTCGGTCGCTTCTAACGCCGTATCAGGCATCATGTTTAACAAGCCGATATGTAATTCGCGAATGTCCTGTTGCAAAGCCTGATCAGCAGCAAGGATCGTTTCCCCATCCTGCTTTAGTCTTTCAAAACTAGGTAATTCGCTATTGGCAACAAGTGGCATCGTGTTATCTCTTAATATTGTGTTTATTGGTCTAACTGTTTTTCTATCAAGGCAAGAAAATCAGCTTCACTATTGACCTTGGAAAGATCAGTCGTGCATATGGTATAGCCATACTCATCTGCAATTGCTTGATAACGCGGAATACGATTATAAAAAAGTCGTGAAAAAATCCAACGAACGAAATCATTCGGATCAATCATCGCCGCGTATTCAAGCTTATTCTCTTCAAGGTATATTTCTAGTTGTTCACTGAGAAATGCTTCCCGAAAATATAGGGGTTTAGGTTCCTGTTCGGCGCGCTTTATTAATTCAAGTTCATCTTGCTCAGTGGCTTTGATATAAATGATCAAGGTATTTTCGGCTAGCGTATCGAGTACATCCTGATTTTCCAGCTCACATAGACTACCGCCGGCATCATTAATGAAATGGTTATAAGCATAAACATCATGTGAGCGTTTTATAAACTCAGGTACATCGAGCATGGCCGCGATTTCTGCTTCACGGTGTAAATTTTGACGCCGTTTGAATTCACGTAAACCTATGCCACCTTGTTCAGGATCACCTAATTGCCCCAGAAAAGTGGAAACCGCTTTTAGATTATCAATTGATATATTATTTTTAATCGTGATCGAATCCGATAACAATAATTTTTTTAACAGCGGAACCTGCATGGCTTTCTGTTTTACATTATCTGAGATAGAGGCGCTCATGTAATGCGTACCAATGCGATAGTCACCTGAATAATGAAACCAGTGAGCTTTACGTAACAGGACGGCGAGACGAGTTTTCCCAACGCCGGACATACCGAGCAGGGTGATTGCCTTACGATCCCAATTCCTGAATTGTGCCGCATCTAATTTCACTGAATAAACTCCTAAACCTAAATGCGCAGTATTATAAGCGAATCAATGCTCTATGGGGATGTTTTGATGGATTTTTTTACTTATTTAGACTTTGAGTTCAAAGCAGCTTGGTAAGCGAGCTTAGCCCAATAGACAGCTTCATCAGGCTCATCATAAATTTCTTCAGGCGCGAGATAATATGACATCTGTATTTTCTTATTATCTTTACTGTACTCAAAGGCGGACAAGTCTTTATCAATAAACTCCTGTTTCGTGCTTTCATCGACTTTAAAATAGAGTGTATCGTCGGTGACGAGTCCTATCATGATGTCATCATGATAGATCCCATGACCACCAAACATCTTTCTTGTACGGATACTTCCGAAGTATTGAAATACTTCATGTAAATAATTTACAAACTCGCTCATAGTTAACAATAGAAAAATTAGTTATATGAGTTTGTTTTCTCTTAATTGATGGACAACCTTTACCAGATCATTGGACGTACGCCGAGTAATAATGGTTGGTTCAATATATCGATAGAGAATAATACCTTTGGTATTCACGATAAACACAGCGCGACTGATATTTCCCAACATGAACAGGGAAGAGCAACCATATTGTTTCGCGACTTTATTATTAGGATCTGTCAATAAAGGAAAAGGAAAGCGATGTTCTTCAGCAAACTTTTTATGACTGGCACGATCATTTTTACTTATCCCAAATAACTGCATACCAAGATTATGAAATTGTTCTATGTGATCGCGATAATCACATAGTTGTTTTGTGCAGACTGGAGTAAAGTCGCCTAGATAGAATACCAAAATAGCAGGGGAGACTTTTATCGATTCGAGGAAATTAAAAAAGTTTCCTGAATTATCCTGTAGAGTGAAAGCCGGAGCCGGTTTTCCTATAATAATTCCGCGTATAGTTTCAGAGTTCATATCAATCACAATTATGTAATGTGTATTATTGTTATATACCCAGTAGTGGCAGGTGTTTTATTTTGTGATAAGTGAGAGTTAATAAAATACAGTGTTTTAAATCATCGACTGGCATTAGATCTCCCACATTAAATACTATAGCTCTGTTTCCTTCATGGCGTTCGTAGTCCTTTAAGTGATCTTTTTATTGAATAGAGTGGTTAGTTATTCTTATCTAACCTGATTTTCTTTCCAAGATGATCTTTTTCCATTCTTCTGGTCCGGTTTTATGTACGGCATTACCATTCACATCAACGGCAACAGTCACCGGCATGTCTTTTACTTCAAACTCATGTATGGCTTCCATACCAAGTTCAGGAAAAGCTATCACTTCTGAATGTGTTATTGCTTTTGATACTAGGTAAGCAGCACCACCAACGGCCATTAAGTAAACGGCTTTGTGTTTTTTAATTGCTTCTATACCGGTAGGGCCGCGTTCGGCTTTACCGACCATCCCTATCAAGCCAGTTTTATCCAGCATCATTTCAGTAAACTTATCCATGCGTGTTGCCGTTGTTGGTCCTGCTGGGCCTACGATTTCTTCGCGTACCGGATCAACGGGGCCGACGTAGTAGATAAAACGATTGGTAAAGTCGACACCATCGGGTAAGGATTCACCTTTGTCGAATAGGTCTTGTATTTTTTTATGTGCAGCATCACGACCGGTTAACATTTTTCCGGAGAGTAATATGGTTTCGCCGGGTTTCCATTCTTTAATACTTTCAGGTGTTACTTCATCAAGATTTACACGACGTGCAGAAGGGCCTACATCCCAACTTATTTTTGGCCAGTCATCAAGATTTGGTGATGTTTGTAATGAAGGGCCGGAACCATCTAATACAAAATGTGCATGGCGCGTTGCCGCACAGTTTGGAATCATAGCGACCGGTTTGTTTGCTGCATGCGTTGGGTAGTCCATTACCTTTACGTCTAATACGGTGGTTAAACCACCGAGACCTTGTGCGCCGATGCCTAAATCATTCACGCGTTCATAAATTTCTAAACGTAATTTTTCTGCGGTTGTTTCTGCGCCGCGTGCTTTTAGTTTTTGTATGTCTATCGATTCCATTAAGGATTCTTTTGCCATTACCATAGCTTTTTCAGCAGTTCCACCAATGCCTATGCCTAACATACCCGGCGGACACCAACCGGCACCCATCGTTGGTACTGTTTTTATAACCCAATCAACTATGTCATCAGACGGATTTAACATGGCGAATTTTGCTTTCGCTTCAGAGCCACCGCCTTTCGCTGCTACTTGGATATCTACGGTATTACCTTTAACAAGTTCTACATGAATAACGGCCGGTGTGTTATCGCCAGTATTCTTTCTTGCGCCTGCAGGATCAGAAAGTATTGACGCACGTAATTTATTGTCGGGATGTAAGTAAGCTTTTCTTACCCCAGTATTAATCATATCTTCTAAAGATAAATCAGCATCCCATTGTATGTCCATACCGACTTTGACAAAGATAGTAACGATACCGGTGTCTTGGCAGATAGGTCGTTGACCTTCTGCACACATACGTGAGTTGATTAATATTTGCGCCATGGCATCTTTTGCCGCACCCGATTCTTCTTTTTCATAAGCAGCGTTGATCGCTTGAATGAAATCTAATGGGTGGTAATAGGAAATGTATTGCAAGGCGTCAGCAACGCTTTCGATTAAGTCATCTTGTTTTATTGTTGTCATTATAGTGTCTCTGGTATCTACCGTTTTATCAGTATGTACCCTTTATTATAGTGTGTTTTGTTTTGTTCAGCTTGAGAAGAACATGCGGATGTACGTTTAGACTATTTCTTTGTTTTCTTTTAAAATCAGGGAAAAAGTCTGTTGCAAAATTGCCGCATCAGCACTAGCTCGGTGACGTTTTAAAGATATGGCTTCAATCACTCTATCTTTGGTATCGTGCCAATGTGCGGCTTGATCTTCTGTAAGTAAACTACGTATGGAATCCATACGGAATCGCATTGGTATATTAGCTTCATCAAATAACAAACCTAACCAACTGGAATCATTACCCCATGCATCGGAATAAATAGTTTCGCCTGATAATTGATCGTTAATTATTTGCGCGATTTCTACAATGGGTTTACCCACTTTCAATAAAATTTCACGACTGATACCGTGAACTGCCTGTGCGGATTCATCCCATCTATCCCAACCTTCAGCGGGTTGAATTAATGAACAAAATGTATCGCCATTACTCATAATATAACCGACCTCAATAGGATAATTTCCTCTACCAAAGCCGGAAGCTTCTAAATCTATAATGCCGGGTAATGTGTCCATAATGTTAATATAATTTATAGGGTAAAAAAAAGGGCGACAATGTCGCCCTTTTTTCTGTCTAACTTACTCTACTGTAACTGGTATCGACTCAAGCTTAGATTGCGCTTGTGAAGCACTCTTCTGGAAAGAGGCAATCTGATCGAAACTTAAGTAACGATAAACATCTTCAGCCATCGGATCGAGATCCTTCGCAAATTCCATGTATTCTTCCATCGTTGGGATACGTCCAAGAATAGAGGATACGGCTGCAATTTCTGCTGAACCTAGATAAACATCAGCACCATCACCTAAACGATTAGGGAAGTTACGTGTTGATGTTGAAACAACCGTCGACTTTGCAGCAACACGTGCTTGGTTACCCATGCATAGTGAACAACCTGGCATTTCAGTTCGTGCACCGGCTTTACCAAAGATACTGTAATAACCTTCTTCGCTAAGCTGATGTTGATCCATTTTCGTTGGTGGTGAAATCCATAAGCGCGTCGGTAGCGTGTCAGAGAATTTCTCTAACATTTTACCTGCTGCACGGAAGTGACCGATGTTAGTCATACATGAACCGATGAATACTTCATCAATTTTAGTACCGGCAACATCTGATAATGTTTTCACATCATCAGGGTCATTCGGACAAGCTAATATAGGTTCTTTTATTTCGCTTAGATCAATTTCAAATACTTTTGCGTATTCTGCATCAGCATCTGGTTCCATTAATACTGGGTTTGCGATCCATTCTTCCATCGCTGCCGCGCGACGTTCTAATGTACGTGCATCACCATAACCTTCGGTGATCATCCAACGTAGTAAAGTTACATTTGATTGTAGGTATTCAATGATAGGCTCTTTGCCTAAGCGAATTGAACAACCGCCCGCTGAACGTTCTGCCGACGCATCCGATAATTCAAATGCTTGTTCACACTTAAGATCAGGTAAACCTTCAATTTCCAGTATGCGACCAGAGAAGATATTCTTCTTACCTTCTTTAGCAACGGTTAAGTCACCAGACTTAATTGCTGCTAATGGAATTGCGTTAACTAAATCGCGTAAGGTAATACCCGGTTGCATTTCACCTTTGAATCTTACTAATACTGATTCAGGCATATCCAAAGGCATAACGCCGGTTGCTGCGGCAAACGCAACTAAACCAGAACCTGCTGGAAATGAAATGCCAATTGGAAAACGAGTATGTGAATCACCACCGGTACCAACGGTATCAGGAAGTAACATACGGTTTAACCATGAATGGATAATGCCGTCGCCGGGACGTAGCGCAACACCCGCACGAGTCTGAATAAAATCAGGCAATGTGTGGTGAGTCGTTACATCGATAGGTTTTGGATAAGCTGCCGTGTGACAAAAAGATTGTAAAACTAAATCAGCAGAGAAACCAAGGCAGGCTAAATCTTTTAATTCATCACGTGTCATAGGACCAGTGGTATCTTGAGAACCAACAGTTGTCATTTTTGGTTCGCAATAAGTTTCAGGTCGTATGCCTTCTACGCCACAAGCTTTACCGACCATTTTTTGTGCCAAGGTATAACCTTTGCCGCTATCTTTAACCGGTACTGGCACACGGAATAAATCACTCGCTTCTAATCCCAAGGCTTCACGAGCACGACCAGTTAATCCGCGACCAATGATAAGAGGAATACGACCACCAGACTGAACTTCATCAAGAATAATATCGGTCTTTAGTGAAAAGCTGCAAATTTCTTCGCCAGTTTCATTGTTTTTAACTTTGCCTTCATAAGGATAGATATCAATGACATCGCCCATATTTAATTTTGTGACATCACATTCGATTGGCAACGCGCCCGCATCTTCCATGGTATTGAAAAAGATAGGTGCGATTTTACCGCCGAGACAATAACCACCATCACGTTTGTTCGGGATGAAAGGAATGTCATCACCCATGTGCCAAAGCACAGAGTTGGCCGCAGATTTACGTGAAGAACCAGTACCAACAACATCACCAACATAGGCGAGTGGATGGCCTTTTTCTTTCAACGTTTCTATTTGTTTAATAGCACCGATTTCACCGGGCTTATCAGGGGTAATACCATCACGTTCCATTTTCAACATCGCTAACGCATGTAATGGAATATCAGGTCGTGACCATGCATCAGGAGCAGGAGAGAGATCGTCCGTATTAGTTTCGCCAGATACTTTAAATACAGTAACGGTGATTTTCTCAGCTAATTTTGGTTTAGAAGTAAACCATTCGCCATCAGCCCACGATTGCATAATTTTTTTCGAATGTTCGTTACCCGCTTCAGACTTATCTTTTATGTCATGGAATGCATCGAACATTAATAAAGTATGTGACAGTGCTTTAACTGCAGTTGCTGCTAATTCATCATTATCAAGGCAGTCAATTAAAGGGGAGATGTTATAACCACCGAGCATGGTACCGAGTAATTCGGTTGCTTTTACTTTATCGATTAATGGAGATTCTACTTCGCCTTTAGTAATTGCAGCTAAAAAGCCAGCTTTAACGTAAGCAGATTGATCAACACCTGCAGGAATACGGTTGGTGATTAGATCGAGAATAAACTCTTCTTCACCTGCAGGAGGATTCTTTAATAATTCAACCAGACCCGCTGTTTGTTCCGGATTCAGTGGTTGAGGCACGATCCCTTGACCGGTGCGTTCTTGGACATGTTGACGATAAGCTTCAAGCAAAACAATTCTCCTGATAGTTAAAATCGAGTGGCTACTTCTGGGGTGGCCTTGTCGAAAGGTCGGTCATTATACGGAAGAGCGGCTAAAAGTTTAAGCCAATTTATGAACTATTTTGGTGCGGTTTTAGCTAGCAGAATCAATGATTCCGCCGCCAAGACAAACATTTTCTTTATAAAAAACAATGAATTGGCCGGGTGTTATGGCTCTTTGAGATGATTTAAATGAAACTGAATAATTTCTATTCTCCACTTTTTCAATCACACATTCCTGATCTGCCTGTCGATATCGGTTTTTGGCCATGCAATGAAACGGTGTTTCGGGTATTTCGCCTGATACCCAGTTAATATCTGATGCCGTCAAATTGTGGCTATGGAGCAGGGGATGATCATGATCTTGAGCCACAATTAGCTCATTTTCAGTAATATTCTTCTGTACTACATACCAGGGAGCGTCTGGAGCACCACGAACACCACCGATGCCAAGCCCTTGTCGTTGTCCCAGTGTGTAGTAGAAAACACCGGTGTGCTCAGCAATAGTTTTACCCTCGGTCGTCTTAATCAAACCCGGATCAGGTGGGATATAGCGGCTTAAAAATTGACGAAACGGTTGTTCGCCTATGAAACAAATACCAGTGCTATCCTTTTTATCGTGGGTTATTAATCCTGCTTGTTCTGCGCGTTGTCGGACATAGGGTTTTTCCAAATCACCAATGGGGAATAAAGCCTTTTGTAATTGGCTCTGATTCAAACGACACAGGAAATAACTTTGATCCTTGTTTTGATCGCGTCCTTTTAATAATTGGTAGGAACCATTTTCTTCAATAATTTGAGCGTAGTGTCCGGTGGCGATTTGGTCAGCACCGAGATTTTCTGCATGTTCGAGAAAGGCTTTAAATTTAATTTCCTGATTACATAAAACATCGGGATTGGGTGTGCGACCACTCTTGTATTCGCTGAGAAAATTTTTAAAGACGTTGTCCCAATAATCGGACGATAGATCGACAGTGTTTAATGGGATATCGAGTTTGTCGCAAACGTGCATGGCATCTTCAACATCGGTCTCCCACATGCAGGCGCCATCTTCAGAATCGTCGTTCCAGTTTTTCATGAACAAGGCTTCAACTTCATAGCCTTGTTCTTTCAGTAGCATTGCTGTTACTGAGGAATCGACGCCGCCAGAGATGCCGACTATTATTTTTTTATTTGAGTTAGTGCTCACTTTTTATATTGCGTGGTGAATAAGGTCGAGAGGATAACGATTTCCTTTTAAATAATCATCTATGCAGCGTGTTACTAACGGACTGCGCATGCGATCTTGTTCATTTTCTATTTCTTCAGGATTTAGCCATGCTGCTCGGAGAATGCCATCATCCAGTGCTTGCCCCTTATGTTCATTACTAACATGACCGAAAAAACAAAAGCGTAAATAGCTGATGTCTGCTTGATGTGGATTTGGATAGAGATAAATCCCTACTAAATATTCAGGTTCAAATTCCCAAGCTGTTTCTTCCAATACTTCTCGTTTAGCGGCTTCGATTATAGTTTCACCGTGCTCAAGATGACCGGCAGGTTGGTTGAATACGAGTTTTTCGTTGATATTTTCTTCGACGAGAAGAAAACGGCCATCTTTTTTAGCAATTGCTGCGACAGTTGTATTGGGTTTCCACTGCATTATGATTTCCTTACTATGTGTGGTCTTACATTCTGACCTTGATTGTTGTCTGTGTGTCAGGATAATAGACATTTATGCTCGATCGAAATAAATTTTATCACATCGCCAGTCTGTTTATTTCTTTGGCCATATTATGGCTACTGTTGTCAGGCCATTATACGCCATTACTTTTATCTCTTGGATTGCTATCCATTATTTTGGTTACTTTGATTGCATTACGAATGAATTTAATTGCGTTCGAACAACCTGAAACTTTCATTCAATTTATTAAATATATTCCCTATGGTTTTTGGTTGCTTATTGAGATATTAAAATCAAATATTGATGTTTGTAAACGTATCTTAAATCCAAATTTACCGATTAGCCCTCGTTGGATAACGATAAAGTCTTCTCAGTTTAGTGAGTTTGGAAAAATTATTTATGCTAATTCAATTACCTTGACGCCAGGAACCATTTCTATGGACGTGGATGAAAATAGAATTGAAGTGCATGCCTTATCTGAAGTTGGTGTTGAAGGATTAGCTACGGGAGATATGGATAAAAGAATTAGTGAGGTAGAACAAAAATATGTTTGAAGTTGCAACTTATATGATTTTATTTGCCATGTTCCTGGCATTGGTCTCTGCAATCATTGGCAAGTCTGTTTATGACAAAATTCTTGCAGTCAATATTTTAGGAACTATTACGGTTTTATTTATTGCCTTGTTTGGTTTTTTAACTGAGCGACCTGAGTTTCTTGATATTGCTTTGGTTTATGCCTTGATTAACTTTATAGCAACGGTAGCGATATTAAAGTTTTTTGAATACGGCGATATGGGACGTAGTTCTCATCTAAATGAAGACTCAGATATATGAGTGACTTGATTAACATCATAAGTGGTGTACTTATTATCTCAGGTGCATTAGCCATTATTGTAGGATTAATAGGTGTTTTTCGCATGCCGGATTTTTTTACGCGATTACATGCGGCAAGTATTGTCGATACTATGGGCACGATGTTAATACTATTTGGAATGATGCTTTATTCTGGTTTTAATATAGTCAGTGTAAAATTATTATTGATACTAATTTTTATATTGGTCACTACGCCTACTGCTGCACATGCACTAGCTAAGTCAGCATTGCATGGGGGCCTGAAGCCTATGCTGGATAAGGATGAAAAAGAATGACGGTTACGATAATTAATTTTATTTTATTGTGCTTACTATTCGTAGCGGCTTTAGCCATTAATCAACAAAGAAATTTATTTGCCGCAAGTATGCTTACCGGCATATACAGCTTAATGTGTGCTTCTCTTTTTGTATGTCTCGATGCAGTTGATGTTGCTTTTACTGAAGCTGCAGTAGGCGCAGGTATTGCTACTATCTTATTTCTAGGTACTTTAGCTTTAACGGGCTTTGAGGAAAAGACAGAAGTTAAGGTTTCTATTCCAGGCTTGATTATTGTTCTAATTACCGGCGGCTTACTAATTTATGGTTTACAAGATATTCCACTATTTGGTGATGCAAATACGCCGGTACGATTCTGCAACTGAGATAGCTGTTCCTAATCTAGTAACATCAATCCTGGCCAGTTATAGAGGCTATGACACTTTTGGCGAAACAACAGTCATTTTTACCGCAGGTATTGGCGTATTGATGTTACTCGGCCGTGGTGGCAAAAAGAAAAAAGGTTTGCTCGATGAGGCTGAGGAGAAACAATCGTAATGGAACATCATTTCGTCTTACGTATTGTTGCTCGATTATTGATTCCTTTAATTATGCTGTTTGCATTGTATGTTCAGTTTCACGGTGATTATGGTCCCGGCGGTGGATTTCAGGCGGGGGTTATCTTTGCTGCAGGTTTTATTTTATATGGACTGATTTACGGTGTTGATAAACTACGTGACGTCGTTCATCCCGGTGTCGTTCGTAGCCTCGCTGCTTTTGGTGTATTGCTTTATGCCGGAGTAGGCATCGCCGGTATGTTAAGTGGTGGCGAGTTTCTCAATTATAGTGTGTTAGCTACCGATCCAGTTGCCGGACAACATTTTGGTATTCTATTGATTGAAGCAGGAGTAGGAATAACAGTCGCTTCGACGATGGTTATTTTATTTTATGCTTTTGCCCGACCCTAAATAAACTGGCATACATACTATATGCCAGACCAACAATCAGAACTTTCTTTACAACGTATTACATTAACGATGGTGTTGTTAAATGCATTTACTACGCCGTTGATGTTGTCTTCGGTTAATGTGGCTTTGCCTTCTATTGCTACTGACTTATCTATGAATGCGGTGTCCTTGAGTTGGATCCCGATGGCTTACCTTATGGCGAGTGCGATGTTCGTATTAACGTTTGGTCGTATCGCCGATATGGTCGGGCGTAAACGGATATTTTTGATAGGTACCAGTAGCGTCATTGTTACTTCATTAATTGCTGCATTTGCGGTGAGTGGAACCATGTTGATTACAGCTCGTTTTTTACAAGGCATGAGTGCGGCGATGATGTATGCCACACAAGTTGCTATTGTTGCTTCTGTATTTCCACCAGCTAAACGAGGACGCGCGATTGGCTTAACGGTATCAACTATTTATCTTGGTTTAACAATAGGCCCATTGATTGGTGGTTATGTAATTGATAATTTTGGTTGGCGTGCCAGTTTTATGGTGCATATTCCATTAGCTGTGATTGTTTTAGTGATGGGACTGTTTTTTGTTAAAGGTGAATGGTCTGCGGATGAACGCGGTAGTTTTGATTTGTTTGGTGCGTTGCTTTATATCTTTTCAATTTTATTAATCTGTATTTCGGTTTCTTATCTGCCATCAACATTAAGTCTTATATTGCTTACGGCTTCACTATTAGGGTTTTTCTTTTTCTTTTTGTTTGAACGTGTGCATAAACACCCGATGTTTGATGTGACTTTATTTTTCACTAACAGAGTTTTTCTTTTTTCCTGTTTAGCATCATTAATTATTTATACGGCAACGTTTGCCAATGTCGTTCAGGTGAGTCTTTATCTTCAATACTTGAAAGGCATGTCTGCTGTATCTGCTGGCATGGTTATGATGTGTCAGCCTTTAACCATGGCGATTTTTTCTCCCATAGCCGGTCGCTTGTCCGATAAGATAGAACCACGCTATCTTGCATCAGCAGGAATGCTTGTAAGCTGTATCGGTTTATTATTACTTTCTGAATTACAGATAGAATCAGATTTGAATTATCTAATTGCTGCTTTGGTGACAACGGGTTTTGGCTTCAGTTTATTCTCATCGCCGAATGTAAGCGCGATTATGGGCTCTATAGAAAAACGTGCTTATGGTAGTGCCAATGGTGTAGTCGCCACTATGCGTATCTTTGGTCAAATGACCAGTATGGTATTAGTTACGCTGATTTTTGCATTGACTATAGGCCCCGTAGAAATAGAACCTGCAAATTATGATGAGTTAGCTAAGGCAATTCGTTTAACGTTTACCATTGCTGCGATTTTGTGTTTGCCAGGACTTTATTTTTCTGTTGCAAGAGGCAAGTTACGAGTTACTTCTACTTAATCGCCGCTATACAAATTCGGGCTTAGTGGATCAGGCGGCATTTGTAAGTGGTAACCTTTTTCTTCTAAATTTTTCATTACTAGCTTAACGTCTTCACTTGCCAGTTTTTTATCTTCAGTTAATTCTAGATCCATTGCGTGCGTGAGTTCTTTCACCATCTTGATTAATTCTTCAGGAAGATCTGCGCTAGTTTTATCTTCATGTATATAAAGATACATACCATCCTGTTTAGCACAGCGATATATTTTGCAGTTGATTTTATTCATAGTTTTTATATTTATCGCTCCTTTGTCAGCGACATGACCGCCATGGATGGCGGAAATATCGAAATGCAGGAGCATTTTTTCGATGACCGTACATCCTGTACATAAAAAAGGGCGCGATACGCGCCCTTTATCGATATTTAAAATATCTTTAAAATAGGCCAGTGATATTACCATCGTCATCAATATCAATTCGTTCTGCCGCAGGTACTTTAGGTAAACCTGGCATAGTCATCATGTTGCCACAGATCGCAACGATGAAACCGGCACCATTAGCTAAACGTACTTCACTGACATGAACATTATGTCCAGTCGGTGCACCGATAGCAGTTGGATCAGTTGAGAATGACATTTGTGTCTTAGCCATACAGATTGGATAAGAACCGTATTCTTCGTTCCAGTCTTCCAATTGTTTTTTTACTTTTGGATCGTAAGTCACAGTGCTTGCACCATAAACTTTGGTAGAGACTGCCTCGATTTTTTCACATAAAGAAGCATCATCTTCGTAAACATATGTATGCGTGCCAGGATTGTTATCAACAACATCAACCACTGCTTTAGCCAGGTCTTCTGCACCCGCACCACCGTCAGCCCAATGCTTGGATACTACTGCTTTAACACCTAATGATTCACATCGTTTCATCAACATATCGACTTCAGCATCAGAATCGAGAGTAAAGTGATTCAGACAAACAACACAAGGAAGGCCATAGACTTCTTGAATGTTTTTAATATGGCGTTCCATATTAACCATGCCTTTGTCCAGAGCTTCAAGGTTTTCATTGTTGAGATCTGCTTTAGCAACGCCGCCGTGATGTTTCATGGCACGGATGGTTGCAACCAGTACAACTGCGGCAGGATTTAAACCCGCCATTCTGGATTTAATATCGATGAATTTTTCAGCACCTAAGTCAGCACCAAAGCCACCTTCGGTAACGACATAGTCAGCTAGTTTCAAACCGGTCTTGGTTGCGGTAACCGTGTTACAACCGTGCGCGATATTAGCAAACGGACCGCCATGAATAATGGCGATGTTATTTTCTAATGTTTGAACGATGTTCGGATTGATAGCATCTTTTAATAATGCAGACATAGCACCATGTGCTTTTAAATCACGTGCATAAATGGCAGTTTTGTTATCTTTCTTATAACCAATGACAATTCGTCCCAGACGTTCTTTTAGATCAGCTCGGCTAGTAGCCAAACATAGGATAGCCATGATTTCTGAAGCAACGACGATATCAAAACCATCTTCGCGTAAATAACCATTAGCAGGGCCACCCATACCAACAGTGATTTTGCGTAATGCGCGATCATTCATATCAACAACACGCTTCCATTGTATGCGTCGAGGATCGATACCGAGGTCATTGCCCTGAGTAATATGATTATCAATCATGGCAGATAATAATGCGTGGGCTACACCAATAGCGTGGAAGTCACCGGTAAAATGTAAGTTGATATCTTCCATAGGTACGACTTGAGAGTAACCGCCGCCAGCGGCGCCGCCTTTCATACCAAAACAAGGACCTAATGAAGGTTCGCGTAAACACATGATGGTCTTTTTGCCGATACGATTCATAGCATCACCCAAACCAACGGTAGTGGTGGTTTTGCCTTCGCCTGCAGGAGTAGGGCTTACTGCGGTGACAAGAATAAGTTTGCCATCCTCTTTGTCTTTAAGACTATCGATATAGTTGAGCGATAATTTTGCTTTATAGTGACCATAAGGTTCCAGATGTTCACTTTCTATTCCATATTGATCCTGAGCCAGATCAATGATGCGTTTCATTTTTGCTTTTTGAGCAATTTCTATATCAGACATTCCGTCCTCCAAAATACTAGTAAAACTAATCTAAAATTATTATAAAATACAAAAAGTTATATCAATAATGTGTTGAAATTATTATATTCACAGGATAATTTATTATTATTAGTCGTGAATAATTGAACGTATTTTAGCGTGTTGGCGCGAATTTCACTAACAATTCTTTCAACAGAAATTAACGATGGTCGAATATTTTTATATAAACCGGAGGCGAATATAAACGTTTTACTGGAATATTTAGTACGTATTCGAGTCCTCTTGGCTGGAAAACGTGCGCTTTTTGCCCTTTCATTATTGGGCTTGGTTACGGGGCTCATCGTTGGTGGCGTCATAATTCTGTTCCGTTTTAGTACTGAATACAGTCAAATGTTTTTCTTACCTGACGCGGATCCTGAAAATTATGAGGCTTTGAGTTGGCAAGCTCGCATGGCTATTACCTCTGCGGGCGGTTTAATACTCGGATTATTATTCTATTTTGTTTCCAAAGTACCATTACGAGTGGGCGTCATTCATGTCCTCGAACGTTTGTCCTACCACGAAGGTAATTTACCGCTAAGAAATTTACTTTTGCAATTTGTCGGAGCCACCATAGCCATCGTTTCTGGACAATCTGTTGGTCGCGAAGGCCCGAGTGTGCATTTAGGCGCGGGTAGTGCCAGTTTATTGGGCCAATATCTACATTTACCTAATAACAGCATTCGCACCTTGGTGGGCTGTGGTGCGGCGGCGGCCATTGCGGCTTCTTTTAATACACCACTGGCCGGAGTGGTATTCGCCATGGAAGTAATACTAATGGAATATACCATTACCGGTTTCACGCCGGTTATATTATCCGCAGTTAGTGCAACAGCTATTAGCCTGCTTGTTTTCGGAGATAAACCAGTATTTACAGTTTATGCTCTCGATCTTGAATCATTTTATGAGTTACCCATTATTGTATTTATGGGGATATTCATTGGCGGACTCGCAGCCTTCTTTATCAGGCTAACTCGTACGATGACCAAATTCGGTAAAAAGATGGCTATTTGGTGGCGCATGTCGCTTGCAGGATTTGGTGTTGGCTTAATCGCCTTAATTAGCCCTGAAGTCATGAGCATTGGTTATGACACTGTGAATGCGGCAATCTTGGGTGACATAGCTGTCATTAGTTTATTGATTATTCTCTTCGCAAAAATTATTGCGACATCGTTATGCATTGGTTTCAGTATTCCTGCGGGCTTGATTGGCCCCGCTATATTCATAGGTGCGCTGGCTGGCGGTATTTTCGGCAAGTTCGTAGAAATGATTAACGGCAATTTTTCCGATGCAGGACTCTATACCATGTTGGGTATGGGGGCGATGATGAGCGCGACATTACAAGCACCATTGGCAGCCTTGCTTGCTTTACTCGAACTGACAGGAAATCAGAATATTATATTCCCCGGCATGTTAGCGATAGTTAGCGCTAACCTTGCAGCACGTGAATTGTTTAAAAGTGATTCTATCTTTTTATCTCAGTTCAGAGGAATCGGTCTCGATTATCGTAATGATCCTATCGCACAGTCATTAAGACGTATCGGTGTTGAATCTGTTATGAATAAGGCTTATGTCATCACCGAACCGGTAATTCAGAGATCGGTAGCGACTGCTCACTTAAAAGAGGCTCCAGACTGGTTATTAATCCGCCGAGAAGAAGGCAATCAGCTTATGCCTGCCACAGATTTAGCACGGCATTTAGAAGAAAATAACGATGAAGAAATTGAATTGTTAGAGATCCCTGCCAAACGACGACAATTAGGACAGGTTAGGATCGAATCGACCTTACAGCATGCACAGCAGTTATTAAATGAATCTGAGGTTGAAGCACTCTACGTCATCAGAAAGCTAGGCCATTCCGCCGACCGCATATTCGGTATCTTGACGCAGGAAGATATAGAAAAACATTATCGGGTTGTTAGTCATTGATACAGAAGCATTTGATTTTTAGTTCTCAAACAGAGCAATTCTTATTTTGAAAATAAGCCGTTCTTCGATGGTGTCTTGTCCACTATTCTGGTAGTCTTATTTCCCCTGAATATGAAGTTATTTAGGCGACTTTTTACCCCAAAAACCGGTTGGCCTAAACCGGATAGCATTACTCCCTCTAAAATCTTTGCTCTCTTTGGAATGGCTTTATGACGCGTTATATTTTTGTTACTGGTGGTGTGGTTTCTTCTCTTGGAAAAGGCATTGCTGCTGCTTCTTTGGGCGCCATTCTTGAAGCGCGTGGTTTGAATATTACCATGTTAAAGCTGGATCCGTATATTAACGTCGATCCGGGCACTATGAGCCCATTTCAGCATGGTGAAGTTTATGTGACTAATGATGGTGCTGAGACCGATTTGGATCTGGGGCACTACGAGCGATTTGTTCGCGCGACCATGGGCAAGCGCAATAATTATACGACCGGACGAATTTACCTGAATGTGATTCAACGTGAACGTCGCGGCGATTATCTCGGCGGTACGGTGCAGGTTATCCCGCATATCACCGATGAAATTAAACGCTGTATTAAAGCCGGTGCCGGTGATGCGGATATTGCCATGGTTGAGATTGGTGGCACCGTGGGTGATATCGAATCACAGCCTTTTCTCGAAGCCATCAGACAGATGCGCTTTGAAGAAGGCGCAGAAAATACTTTATTCATGCATTTAACGCTGGTTCCTTATATTAAAGCGGCCGGTGAAATCAAAACCAAGCCGACACAACACTCGGTTAAAGAATTACGTTCTATAGGTATACAGCCGGATATTTTGGTGTGTCGTACCGATCATACGATTCCAGATCCTGAAAAAAATAAAATGGCCTTATTCACCAATGTTGAAAAGTCAGCGATTATTTCTGCGCTTGATGTCGACAATATATATAAAGTACCTAGAGCACTTTTTGATCAAGGGCTTGATGAAATAGTGAATAAAAAGTTTGCTTTGAATTTGCCTAAAGCCGATTTAAGCGAATGGGACAATGTCGTTGATGCATTAGATAATCCGGAAGGCGAAGTTACTGTTGCCATGGTCGGCAAATATATGGATTTGGCGGATTCTTATAAATCACTTTCTGAGGCCTTGTCGCATGCCGGTGTGCAAACACGAACTAAGGTCAACATTGTCTATATAGACTCGGAAGATATTGAAAGTAAGGGACTAGCATGTCTTGATGGTATGGACGCGATTTTGGTACCGGGTGGTTTTGGTAATCGCGGTATCGATGGCAAGATTGCGGCAGTTCGTTATGCTCGAGAAAACAAAGTGCCTTATTTGGGAATTTGTTTGGGTATGCAACTCGCCGTTATTGAAATTGCACGTGATTTAGCCGGTCTTAAAAATGCGAATAGTACCGAGTTTGATAAAGCAGCAGGAGATCCGGTTATTGCATTAATTACCGAATGGAAAGATGCGGCAGGTCAAGTTGAGCAGCGTAGTGAAGATTCTGATAAGGGTGGCACTATGCGTTTAGGCGGTCAGGAATGTCAGTTACTCGAAGGTTCTCTGGTAAAAGAATTATATCAAGCTGACACCATTACTGAACGCCATCGTCATCGTTATGAATTCAATAATACTTACGAAGAACAGCTTGAAGCAACGGGAATGCGTATTGCCGGACGATCAATGGATGGTGAATTAGTTGAGATGGTAGAAATTCCTGATCATCCCTGGTTTATTGGCTGTCAATTTCATCCTGAATTTACTTCGACCCCAAGAGACGGGCACCCGTTGTTCACCGGTTTTATTAAAGCCGCTGGTGTCTATAAAGGATCAACTAAGGATACAGGTAATGAATCAAATGCAGGAACTGTAAAAAATGCAGCTATGTAATTTTGAAGTTGGTCCGACTAAGCCGTTCTTTTTAATAGCGGGGCCGTGTGTAATTGAAAGTGAACAATTGGCGATGGATACTGCCGGTCAGTTAAAAGAACTGACGACTGAATTAGATATTCCTTTTATTTATAAGTCTTCTTTTGATAAAGCCAATCGTAGTTCGCACGATAGTTATCGTGGTCCCGGTCTTGAAGCGGGCTTAAAAGTATTAGCCGATGTTAAAGAAAAAATTGGTGTGCCCGTATTAACAGATATACACGAAGATACACCACTGAATGAAGTTGCCAGTGTTGTTGATGTGTTACAAACACCTGCATTCTTATGTCGTCAAACAAATTACATACAAGCCGTTGCTAAAACAGGCTTGCCAGTAAATATAAAAAAAGGGCAGTTTCTGGCACCATGGGATATGGCGCATGTCGTCGAAAAAGCCCGTGCCGTTGGTAATGATAAGATCATGGTTTGTGAACGCGGTGCTTCTTTTGGTTACAACTATCTGGTTTCCGATATGCGTTCTTTAGTAGTAATGCAGGAAACTGGTGCACCAGTAGTTTTTGATGCAACGCATTCGGTACAGATGCCTGGCGGCGCTGGGAAAGTTTCTGGTGGTCAACGTGAATTTATTCCGACGCTTGCACGTGCTGCTATTGCTGTTGGTATCTCTGGTTTGTTTATGGAAACGCATCCAGATCCGGAAAAAGCATTGAGTGATGGCCCGAACTCATGGCCTATAGATAAGATGCGTGAATTGCTTGAAACATTAAAAGCAATTGATGAAGTTACTAAAAGATAAACTTAAAGATTCATAGAAACATTAAAAAAATAATCGAATTATATATATTTAGGAGAGTAGTAAAGTGTCAGCTATAAAAAAAATCATTGCCCGCGAAGTCCTCGATTCTAGAGGTAATCCTACTATTGAAGCTGAGGTCTATACTGAAAGCGGTGCTGTTGGTAGCGCAATGGTTCCTTCTGGTGCGTCAACCGGTATACGTGAAGCGATTGAACTACGTGATAATGATGCCGCGCGTTATTTAGGCCGAGGCGTACTTACAGCAGTAGCTAATATTCATGACAAAATTTCACCAGCATTGTCTGGTAAAGAAGTTACTGAGCAAGCTGAGCTTGATCAAATCATGATCGATCTTGATGGCACTGATAATAAAGAAAACATAGGTGCGAATACTATTCTTGCTGTATCAATGGCAACAGCACATGCAGCTGCAAATGAAAAGAATCTTCCACTATATGAATATCTTGGTGGTGAAGGAGGTTCTTTCCAAATGCCTGTTCCTATGATGAACATTATCAATGGTGGAGCACATGCGGATAATAGTGTTGATTTACAGGAATTTATGATTCTACCTGTTGGAGCTGGCAGCATACGTGAAGCAGTACGTTATGGAACTGAAATATTTCATTCTTTGAAATCAGTTTTATCTAAATTAGGTCTTGGAACAACAGTGGGTGACGAAGGTGGTTTCGCTCCTAACCTTTCATCAAATGAACAAGCTATCGAAGTCATACTAGAAGCAATAGAGAACGCAGGCTATAAAGCTGGCGAAGATATCTTGTTAGGTTTGGATGTTGCGAGTTCTGAATTTTATGAAGATGGAATCTATACTTTAGAATCTGAAAATAAAAAATTGACGGCGCAAGAATTTATTGATTATTTATCTCCATGGTTTGATAAGTATCCAATTATTACCATGGAAGATGCAATGGATGAAGGCGATTGGGATGGATGGAAATTATTAACTGAAAAATTTGGTGAAAATGTACAGTTAGTTGGCGATGATTTATTTGTAACTAACACAAAAATTCTTCAAGAAGGTATCGATAAAAAAATTGCAAATTCAATTTTAATTAAAGTTAATCAGATTGGTACGTTAACTGAAACCATGGCCGCAGTTGAAATGGCGAAGAAAGCAGGTTATACCGCTGTGATATCACATCGTTCAGGTGAAACTGAAGATACGACGATTGCGGATATTGCTGTAGCAACGTCAGTCGGACAAATTAAAACAGGTTCGTTGTCGCGTTCTGATCGTGTTGCTAAATACAATCGTTTGATGAAGATTGAAGATCAATTGGGTAGTCGTGCAACATATCCTGGTAGAGATGCATTCTATAACCTTGCAAAATAACTTTTAAGAAGAGGTTTATTTTTTCTAGATGAGAATAAGCACCGCACTTTTTGTTTTATTGCTAGTACTCTTGCAGTACCGATTATGGTTCGGCAATGGCAGTATGACGGAAGTGCATCATCTGGAAAAACAAATCAGTCAAGTTGAACAGGAAAACCAAAACCTTAAAGAACGTAATCTTTCATTAGCTGCAGAAGTACGCGATCTTAAACAAGGTCAGGAAGCTATCGAAGAAAGAGCACGAAGTGAAATGGGAATGATCAAATACGATGAAACCTTTTATCGCATCATTGATTATTCCGGCTCTCAAGCCAGTTCAAATTAGAACACATGTCTAATAACGCAAAATACTGGGTTGTGATACCTGCTGCCGGCGTTGGTAAACGTATGGGGGTTGATAAACCCAAGCAATATATTTCGGTAAAAGATAAAACGATTCTCGAGCACACGATCAATTGTTTTCTTGATCGTGAAGAAATAGAGGCTGTTGTCGTTGTCATTTCTAAAGAAGATGAATATTGGCCAAGTCTTGATATAGCAAAGCGTGACAAAGTCATTACCGCACCTGGCGGTGTTGAACGATATCATTCAGTGGCTAATGGTTTGCAAGTATTGCAAGATAAAGCCGAAGGTAATGATTGGGTATTAGTTCATGACGCAGCAAGACCTTGTTTGAATCAATCAGCTATCGATAGATTAATGATTGAACTGCGTACACATGAAGTCGGTGGAATATTAGCCTTACCTTGTCGAGATACGATGAAGCGAGCAAATGAATCGGCTGAGATTGTAGAAACGGTTGAACGTGAATCGCTTTGGCATGCACAAACACCGCAGATGTTTAAATATGGGAAACTATATTCGGCAATTGAAAAAATACTGAAAGATAATATTGTCGTCACTGATGAAGCGATGGCAATGGAGTTATCGGGTTATAAACCACTGCTTGTACAAGGGCATCAAGAAAATATAAAAGTAACCCATAAAGATGACCTTCAGTACCTCGAATTATTTTTAAATGAGATAACATAAAGATGCGAATAGGACACGGATATGATGTGCACCGTCTTGTCGAAGACCGACTTTTGATCTTGGGTGGGGTTACTATTCCTTACGAAAAAGGTTTGGAAGGTCATTCGGATGCGGATGCGGTTATACATGCCTTATGTGATGCTATTCTCGGTGCTTTATGTTTAGGTGATATAGGCAATCATTTCCCTGATACAGACCCAGAATTAAAAAATGTTGATAGTCGAATTCTTTTGAAACATATAGCTACATTGATGCAAGAAAAGAATTATGAGCTAGGTAATGCTGACATTACTATTTTGGCACAAGCGCCAAAGATGGCTGGGCATATAGCGTCAATGAGAGAAAATCTGGCTGCTGATTTAAATACGAGTGTTGATAATCTTAATATCAAAGCGACGACCACTGAAAAAATGGGCTTCGTTGGTTTAGGGGAAGGTATTGCTGCTCATGCAGTCGTGCTATTAAATTCTATTTAGACTTCTTTAAATACGAAGTTAGTGCTATTTTTGTTTGTTCAAAAATAGATTCTATTTTTTGTATCTTCTTCTGGCTTAATGCTTCGTTTTTTTCTTTCAGCGTTATTGTTAGAGCATGAACATGGGTTGCCAACACATTTGCACCTACTGAGCTTGAGCTTCCATCCAGAGAATGAACGATGTCGGCTGTTTCAGCATGATTAGTTGTTTTTGCAGATAAACGTATGTTTTTTATCTTGGTTTCTGAATCATTGATATAACCTTCGATAAGCTTTTTCATAAAGCCTTGTGTTTTTGACATAGAAGATAATTGATCCAATACTGCAGGATCTATAACTGATGTTGCTTCAACAGCGCGACTATTTTCTACTAAGGATGCAATCGTACTTAATAATATTTCAGGTTTGACCGGTTTTGTTAAGTAGCCTTCAACATTAACTTCTTTACATGCATCTATTGCTTCGGTAGTAGCATTAGCGGTTAATATTAAAATGGGGGTGTTGTTGTTAGGATACGTAGAGTGAAATAGCTTAGCCGCTTCTATGCCTCCCATTACCGGCATCTGCATATCAAGTATAATAAGGTCGTAAGATTCATCTTTAAGAAAGTCTAGCGCTTCTCTACCATTGTTGGCTAAAGTAATTTGATGATTTGCATATTCAAGTATGCTTTTAATAACAAGTTGATTAGTTTCATTGTCTTCACCAACAAGTATATTAAACCAGTTATTTGTTTTGCTATTAACGTTACTGGCTAATTGTGGGTTAAAATTAATATCTTCATTACTTTTTTTAGTTAGTATTTCCTGTTGAGAAAATTCAATTTCAAACCAGAATATGGAACCTTCACCAAGCTTACTAGTAAAGTCAATATTACCATGCATGCTTTCTACTAATTTTTTGGCAATGGTCATACCTAAGCCGCTACCATCAAATTTTCGTGTAGTCGATTCATCGGATAGAGTAAAGATATCGATCAGAGTTGGTTTGTATTCATCGGGAATACCAATGCCGGTATCAATAATCTCAAAATTTATTTTTATTTTATTTTCTGCTGTCGCTATAGATGATACTTTAACGGTTATAGAGCCTTCACTAGTAAACTTTACTGCATTACCAATTAAGTTAATTAATATTTGTCGTATGTATTGTTCATTACCGTTTAAGTGTGAAGGAACATCGTCAGCAATATGAATATTAAAATCTACGCCTTTATTTTCAGCCTGAGGTGCTAACATTAATGACGTTGTTCTTATCAAGGCATGCAGATCAAAATCAATCATCTCAATCGTGGCTTTGCCAGCTTCTATCTTTGAAATGTCCAAAATGTCATTGATTAATGATAGTAGTGTATTTGCTGAAGCATAAATCGTAAATGCATAATCCGTTTGTCTGCTGTCCAGTGTTGTTTTAGAGAGTTAAAGAACTCATGCCGATAATGCCATTAACTGGCGTGCGGATTTCATGACTCATGTGGGCAAGAAACTGACTTTTCGCTTCGTTGGCAGATTCTACTGCACTGTGAAGTTTAGAGATCAGTAGTGAAATATATAAAGAGAGTGCAATGGTAATAATAAAGAAACCATAAGCCCGTTTTTTTTGTTCTTGCCAGAACGCACTAAAGTATATGACGATGCTAAAACTAATGATGCTAAATATGTTACTTACTAATAGTAGTATTTTCCCAAAGCGAAGACCATTGCCAAAAGTAATCCATAGGTATAATAAGATTAATGGCGAACCGGCATCGTTAGATAAATATATCATGTATGTCAGTATGGCCATGTCTAAAAAGGCAGTTGTCACTTTAAAAATAACTGATTGTTTTATAGCTGAGTTAAAGCAGAGAAGTACTATGAAAGCAAAAACAAATGATCCCATGCAAGTCTTTAAAACACAGTCGAACTGTTCAATAGAATCTCTAAAAATATAAAAATAGCTGGTTAAAAAACACAGCATAATAATTCTTATAACACTTTGCTGTTGAACATTATCATTTTTCAAACGTATAATTGTTTCTGCTAGTTTCATAGCGTATTAATTTCGTTTTAATAATAAATAAATAGCACCAGTGCCACCATCTCTTTGTTGTGCGGAACAAAAGGCCATAACATCATCTCTTTGACGTAACCAATTATTAACTTTATTTTTTATGATCGGTTGTTTTTTTTCAGAGCCTATGCCTTTGCCATGGATGATTTGTACGCAACGGAGTGATTGCATGTGACAATCAACTAGAAAATCAGATAATACTGTTCGTGCCATCTCAACAGTTAAGCCATGCAGGTCGAGTTCATCTTCAATAGTAAATTGACCTCGTCGTAACTTTCGGAAGGTTGCTTTCTGAACGCCAGGTCTGGAAAATAAAAGTTCATCACCTCTTTCTAGTAAGTTCTCATCGTACTCACTATCAATCAGGGCTTGCATTTGCGGACGTTCATCTTTTTCGTGTCTAGCAGGAGGTACTGAAGGTTTGGGTTTGTTGATAACAATACTATCTTGTTGCAACGGTTTTATATTACCTACCGCTGCTCTAAATATGGCACTGTCTTCTTCTGATATGTTTGAAGGTTTTTTCGATGACTTTTTCATGGCGCAAGACGCAACCAGCATTAATTAAATCAAACTAGTCTAACTTATAGGCAGATCAATGTCAGGCGATCCTGTTAGTAAATACTACAAGCTGTTTAGTCTAACCAGTTTCTAGCATTCAAGAACATCTTCATCCACGGGCTATATTCATTATTCCAAGCTGGAGATAAGGAAGAGAACTGCTTACTGAGGAATACGCGTTCAGGATGCGGCATCATGATAGAAATACGACCATCTTCATTACTGAAACCGGTGAGGCCATTTTCAGAGCCATTTGGATTTAATGGATAGGATTGTGTTGTTATACCGGAGTTATCAATAAAACGTAAGCTTGCTTGGGCATTGCTTGCTAAATTTGAAATACGTCCTTCACCATGGGCGACAACAACTGGTATTTTTGAACCCGCCATATCTTTAAATAATATAGATGGAGACTCCATGACTTCAACCATAACTAATCGAGCCTCAAATTGTTCTGATTGATTTCGTAGGAAATCAGGCCATGAAGATGCTCCGGGAATTAAATCACGTAGCTGTGACATCATTTGACAACCATTACAGACACCAAGCGAAAAAGTATCAGTACGATTAAAAAATGTTTCGAACATTTTACTTAAGGTATCATTATATAAAATGGTTTTTGCCCAGCCGCCACCGGCACCAAGTACGTCGCCATAAGAAAAACCACCACAAGCGACTAAGCCATTAAACGATTCGAGAGTTATCTGGCCATCAATTAAATCCTGCATATGTATATCGATACATTCAAAGCCCGCACGATCAAACGCAGCTGCCATTTCTATCTGCCCATTAACACCTTGTTCACGCAGTATCGCCATCTTAGGTTTCGCGCCGGTATTAATATTAGCGATAGGATTAGCGTCAAGTTCAAAGCTTGTCTCTAGAAATAATCCGTTATTATTTTTATCTGAAATAAGATCAAATTCCTGTTTTGCACATTCTGGGTTATCACGAAGTGCTTGAATTTGATAACTGGTTGCAGACCATTTTTGATGTAATTCATCTACTTCAGAACTTAATATATCTTCCGCATTATGTTTAAGATTAAATTTATAATTGTTATTTAATACAGCTACGCTTTGAATTGCTTGTTCATTAAGACCTGCATCAACAAAAGTTTGCTTAACACTTTCTTCATGTTCTTTCTTGATTTGAATAACAGCACCGAGTTCTTCATTAAATAAGCTGGCGATTAAATCATTTGAATTAATATCGACATTAATTCCTGTATGACCAGCAAATGCCATTTCAGCTAAGGTAACAAACAAACCGCCATCAGAACGATCATGATAAGCAAGTATTAAATCGGACTCGTTGAGTATTTGAATTGATTGGAAGAAAGCGATTAAATTTTTACTGTTATCTAAATCAGGGGTTTCATTGCCTACTTCATCATAAACCTGACAAAGAGCCGAACCGCCGAGACGTTGTTTTCCATTAACCAAGTCGATATATAACAATACTGAATCATCATCTTGAATTAACTGCGGCGTTAATGATTGCCGTACATCAGCAACGCGGGCGAATGCAGTAATATTTAAAGATAACGGTGAGGTGACGCGTTTTTCTCTGCCATCATCTGACCAAACTGTATTCATTGATAAAGAATCTTTACCGACAGGAATAGCAATTCCCAATTCTTTACTTAACTGACTGACGGCGGAAACTGTGGCATATAATTTCGCATCTTGCTTTGGTTCACCACAGGCGGCCATCCAGTTTGCTGACAAAGCAATATCACCAAGTTTAAGAATACGTGCTGCTGAAATATTCATGATCGCTTCAGCAATTGCCATGCGGCCAGAAGCTGGTGCATTATTAATAGCGATAGGAGTGCGTTCGCCTAGTGCCATCGCTTCACCAATATAATCAAAATAAGAAGAACTAGTTACCGCACAATCTGCAACTGGTACTTGCCAAGGGCCGACCATTTGATCACGAACAACTAAGCCTGAAATAGAACGATCACCAATGGTGATTAAAAAGTTTTTACTGGCGACAGTGGGTAGATGTAAAATACGATCAATGGTTTCTTCTAAATCTAATGACGAAGTATCAAAATCTACTGTTTTGTTTTCTGAAGTATTGTCTTCGTTATGGGCACTACGTTTAATACTTGGCATCTTACCAAGTAACACAGACATCGGAATATCGATCGACTTATTATTAAAATGCGAATCGTTTAATATTAATTGTTCATTTTTAGTAGCTTCACCAAGTACCGCATAAAGCGCACGTTCTCGTTTACAGAAATTAATAAATGTATCTAATTGTTCGGGATTGATTGCCAGTACATAGCGTTCTTGAGATTCATTACACCAAACTCCCATAGGAGACATGCCCGGTTCATCATTGGGTATCTCACGCAATTCAAGTTGTGCTCCACGATCACTGGCGCTGACTAACTCCGGCATCGCATTGGAAAGACCGCCGGCACCCACATCATGAATACTTAATATCGGATTGTTTTCACCTAGAGACCAACATCGATCAACGACTTCCTGACAACGACGTTCCATCTCGGCGTTATCACGTTGAACGGATGCAAAATCTAAAGAAGCATCACTGGTACCTGATGCCATCGATGACGCAGCACCGCCGCCAAGACCAATCAACATAGCAGGGCCACCGAGTACAACCAACTTGGCACCTGCAGGGATATCGAGTTTATCGACATGTCCATCACGTATCATGCCGTAACCACCGGCAAGCATGATCGGTTTATGATATCCGTGAATAATAGATTCAGATTGGCGTTGTTCGTAAGTGCGGAAATATCCGCATAAAGCAGGGCGACCAAATTCATTATTATAAGAAGCCGAACCAATCGGACCTTCAATCATAATATCCAGTGCCGAGACTATGCGTTCCGGTTTGCCATTATCTTTTTCCCAAGCTTGTTCGAAATCAGGAATTTTTAAATTAGACACAGCAAAACCACTTAAACCAGCTTTCGGTTTTGCTCCACGTCCAGTTGCAGCTTCATCACGTATTTCTCCACCAGAACCGGTTGCGGCACCCGGATAAGGTGATATTGCTGTTGGATGATTATGTGTTTCCACTTTCATTAGGATATGAATACCTTCGTCTTTATACCCATATTGATTTTGTTCGGGATCAGTAAAAAAACGTTGGCCTTTGTAACCTGCCATAACGGCAGCGTTATCATGATAAGCCGATAGCACATTGCCTGGGTTTTCTCGATGTGTTTGTCGGATCATCTCGAATAGAGAATCTTCTTTTTTCTCTCCATCAATCGTCCATTCCGCATTAAATATCTTGTGGCGACAATGTTCTGAATTTGCCTGAGCAAACATCATCAACTCAACGTCAGTTGGATTACGTTGTAATTTTTCAAAGGATGAAAGCAAATAGTCGATTTCTACATCAGATAAAGCCAAACCCATTTCAGAATTTGCTTTCTCTAGAGCAGGTTTACCACCAGCAAGAATATCAACATGTTCTAATGTAGCAGGTTCAGCGGTAGAAAATAGGGCACTTGCTTCCTGCTCCTCTAGAATTACCACATCGGTCATACGGTCATGCAGTAAAGGTTTTATTTGTTCGATTTGATCTGACGTCAGATTGCATCCATTAGATAAAGTCAGCAAATAGGCGACACCGCGCTCTATGCGTACAATCTTGTCGAGACCAGAATTATGCACAATATCAGTTGCCTTACTCGACCATGGTGAAATAGTCCCAGGTCGTGGAATGACAATAAACTCAGACGAAGAGTTTTCATCCAGATTAATAGCAGCACCATAGTTAAGCAGGGCATCAAGCTGAATCTGTTGTTTTTCATCAAGTTCAGCGTTAGTTTCAGCAAAATGGATAAAATGAGCCTGAACTGAACTGATTTCAGGAATACGATCCTGTAAAGCAGAGAGAAGTTTATTGACGCGAAAGTCAGAAAGGGCGTTACCGCCATGCAGTATTAACATTAATTCGATGGTTTTTGGTCAGGTGAAGGAATATTGCTGATATTTTATCAGCAAAGGGATAACACGAGAAATTATTTAATTTCTTCCACTTTAATTAGGACTGTCCTCTGTTCACGTTCACGTCGTTTAGTACTAATCGCATTTCTCTTGCTACTATCATTGAAATGTTGAGTCGAACCGCCAATTTGTATCCATTCGCCTAATTTACCTCGGGCGGTGGTTTCCACATTCTGGATATCAAAGGTTGCTGCTTGTCCGGGGCTGATGCGTGATAAATGTGGTGCGACTAGTAGCGTGACATTATCGCCTTGGAGTCTTGGCAAGACATAGAAACCAGAAGTGACGTCTTTGTATTCAACTCCGCCTGTTGTTGTCACTACGCCACCTGATGTGACTTGAATGCTTTGAGTTGGAATGGCGACGGATTGTCCAATATCAATATGGGCGTGATGTCCTTCCAGTGTTTGTATGCGGAATACATTTCTATCTTCATTGTAGGATTTGGTTTCAAGTGTGCGGTAGCGAACTACATTACCATCACCATCTGTGCCTTGTATTATCGTGCCACCACGACCCGTATCAGGTGAAATTACTTTAACATTCTTATTGCTATAGCGACCGGATAAACCACTTTCGTTTACTTTAAAATTACCATCAACATTCTGTTTTACGCTGATCATTAATCGGCGAGGGGATTTATCTAATTGCGCGAGTACGGCTTTAATTTGTTTCAGATTTGAGGGTGTGGTTTTGATGATTAATTTACTGTTCATCCCGGTGACGGTGCCACCTTCTGCAACCAAGGGTTTGAGTACGGGAATAATTTGCGATACCAGACCATGCTTCAATTCAATAATTTCTAACTTCATGGATTCCGCCAAAACTGGCGTCGCTGTCCAGAAGAAAATAAATAACGCAGATAATAATAACTTTTTCATATATGCATCCTACGCAAATTTGGGTCCGGTTTTGCGGTTTCCCACATGCTGTCAAATACGTCTAATAGGTGTTTCGACTCACGACGCGCGTTGAAGTTTACTTTTCCTCTGTAACGTTCGGTACTTTCTCTATAGATATAGCCTACTTCATCGGCAATAAGCACCGATTCATTGAATGATATATATTGTGTTGAAGCTTTGCGGATTTCAATGTAACTGCTGACTTTTCCTGCTAAATCAATGAGTTTGTGGCCGCGACTGACGATTAATTGCGGTTGAAAAACAATAATACGAATTTCAACATGACGGCTGTTTATCGCCAATTTTCTCAAGATTTCGAGAAAATCAGCCTGATCATAAACATTGGGATCAAGTTCCTGGCTAATGATGTCCAGTTTTTGCTTACATTGTTTCACCATTTCCAGTGTCACAGCAGCATTCTCTTCACGACTGGTGATAGTTAGTGCGTCTTCAGAAGATTCTCCCAGCGTATATTCAGCAAAATCTATCATCTGTGTTTTTTTTCCTATCGCGTTTATTATTTAGAAAATAGTGTTACCTGTGCTTCAGCATTACCCGTGTAATTCTGCGGAGTCAGTTTCAGTAATATTGTTTTAGCCCCATCCGGAATTTCTAGTTGTTCGATAAACACGCGTAACGTTTCCTGATTTATATTTTGTCCGCGGGTTAATTCTTTTAATTGTTCATAAGCATTATCAATGCCGTAACGACGCATTACCGTTTGTATCGGTTCCGCTAATACTTCCCATGATTGTTCCAAATCCTGATTTAGTACATCAGCATTAATATCCAGCTTGGACAATCCTTTTAATGATGAATCAAAAGCGATAAGTGTGTGTGCGACACCAACACCCATGTTCCTTAATACCGTCGAATCAGTCAGATCCCGTTGCCATCGTGAGATAGGTAGCTTTTGTGCAAGGTGTTCGAAGATACCATTTGCCAAGCCTAAATTACCTTCAGCGTTTTCAAAGTCGATGGGGTTAACTTTATGTGGCATGGTTGAAGAACCAATTTCGCCTTTTTTTAATTTCAATCTGAAATAACCTAGTGAAATATAACTCCAGATATCGCGATTGAAATCGATGAGTATGGTATTGATACGTGACAACACATGAAAATATTCTGCCATGTAATCATGTGATTCAATTTGTGTCGTATGCGGGTTCCAATCGAGTTCGAGTCCTTCTACAAAATCTTTTGATAACGTCATCCAATCCAGATCAGGATAAGCCGAAAGGTGCGCATTAAAATTACCCACCGCACCATTCATTTTGCCGAGCAATTTTATTTTTTCCAGTTGAGCTAGTTGACGTGATAAGCGATGTACATAAACAACAAGCTCTTTGCCGAGTGTTGTTGGTGAAGCCGTTTGTCCATGCGTGCGGCATAACATTGGAATAGCGGCGTAGTCATTAGATAATGATAACAATACAGAAATTAACTCATTCAGCTTAGGCAGCAACACAGTTTCACGTGCTTCTTTTAACATAAGCGCATGACTGAGGTTATTGATATCTTCTGAGGTACAGGCAAAGTGAATAAACTGACTAGCCGGTTTTAAAGACGCGTTATCTTGAATTTTGTCGCGGATAAAATACTCAACCGCTTTAACATCATGGTTGGTGGTCTTTTCTATTTCTTTAATGGCTTCAGCATCAGCAACAGAGAAGTTATCTTTTATACCATCAAGTATAGAAATGGACTCAGCAGAAAATTTTGCTACTTCTGAAATATCAGCATGTTCTGCCAGAGCTTTCAGCCATTCGATTTCCACTTGTACACGAAAGCGAAATAAACCGAATTCACTGAATATCGGTCTTAAAGAATCAGTTTTGTTGTGATAACGCCCGTCAATCGGGGAGATGGCGGTTAATGCTGAAAATTCCATAATGTCTCTTATTTATTAATGATGTATTCCGATTATACAATGAATGTTCAGTTAATTTGAGTCAATTCTGGCTTATACCTCTATTCCTCCATCGGAGATATTTCTTCTTTATTCAAAAGCTTGTATTGAATAGTCGGGAAAACCAAGGTCACAATAGCTAATGCAATAAAATATAAAAGATGCCAGCCTAATTGAATTATCGATTCAAAATAGAATGCTATAGCTAAACCTACTGTAATAATGACGCTGCCTATACTCAAACTGGTGATCAGCAATTTTCTGGAGTTGAACTGCTTCATTATCAATGCAAGTAAAACCAACAATGATTGTAGAATCAAAACGAAATAGACCGGAATTAAAAATACATACGACCAGATAGCTTCCTCATCCGTTATTGCGAACAGCGTAGGGGAAACTAATAGGCAACTTGTTAGTAAAAATAATTTATGGAGCTGGGTTGGGAATTTTTTCATGAATTGCTTCTATCGCTCTTATGGTGTCTTTGTTTAGTTTAACATTGATACTTTTAATATTGGTTTTTAGTTGTTCGATAGTTGTGGCACCGATGATGTTACTCGTCACGAACGGTCGGCTATTAATATAAGCCAATGCCATTTGTGATGGGTCGAGTCCATTTTTTTTAGCCAGCGCAACATAAGCTTCCGTCGCTGCAATAGCCTGCGGATTGGAATAGCGCGTATAACTCTTGAATAAAGTCAGTCGTGAATTTTCAGGTTCGGCGCCACCAAGATATTTGCCACTCAATACACCAAAGCCTAAAGGCGAGTAAGCTAATAAACCGACCTGTTCCCGATGGGCAAATTCAGATAAACCAATTTCAAAGCTGCGATTCAATAAACTATACGGGTTCTGAATACTGACAATGCGAGATAAGCCCTGCTCATTTGCTACACGTAAATACTCAGCACAGCCCCAGGCGGTTTCATTAGATATACCAATGCTGCGGATTTTTCCTCGTTTCACTAATCCATCAAGCACGTCCAGTGTTTCGGCGATAGTGACACCGTCTTTTTCTGGTGCGTGGTAATAATTCAATTTACCAAAGAAATTCGTATCTCGTTCTGGCCAGTGTATTTGATAGAGATCGACATAATCTGTCTGCAAACGTTTTAATGAGGCATCCAGTGCCTCTGTAATATTCTTCCTGTCGAGCTTGGCTTCGCCATTGCGTATATGCGGTAGCCATTCTTGTTGCGCAACAACCTTGGTTGCTATTACAAGTTTGTCGCGGTTTTGCCGCGAGTTTAACCAGTTACCAATATAGGTCTCCGTCAATCCCTGCGTTTCTGCTGTTGGCGCAATGGGATACATTTCAGCTGTATCGATAAAAGTAATTCCTGCATCAATTGCGTAATCCAACTGTTCATGTGCTTCAGCCTCGGTATTCTGCTCACCCCAGGTCATTGTGCCTATGCAGATTTTACTGATTTCAATATCGGTCTGGCCGAGTTTGTCGTATTCCATTGTTTTCTCTCTATAAAAATAGTAAAAATGCAACTAATAACTGTCACGGACAATTAGTGCTGCATATGATACCTTTCAATTTTTAATATGTAATGTTCATTCAGAAATGCAAACACTCAACATCACAAAACCGGACGATTTACACCTGCATCTGCGTGATGGCGCAGCCCTAGCCAGTATCGTCAATCATACTGCAGCACAATTTACGCGGGCGATTATCATGCCGAATCTAAGACCGCCGGTATTAACAACAGCTATGGCGTTGGAATATAAGCAACAGATTTTGGACTGTGTCGATGAACAATACAGTTTTGAGCCATTAATGACTTTATATCTCACGGACAATACCTCAGCTGAAGAAATTAATACCGCGGCAAAAAGTGATTTCGTTAAAGCCTTAAAATATTACCCGGCAGGCGCAACGACAAATTCTGATCAAGGCGTAACCGATATAAGAAAGCCTACCGTTGCACTCGAAGCAATGATGGAGACAGGTCTACCATTATTAGTGCATGGCGAAGTAACTGATAACAGTGTTGATGTATTTGATCGTGAAGCCGTGTTTATCGATAAGGTATTAACACCATTAGTAAAAGATTTCCCAGATTTAAAAATTGTTTTTGAACATATCACTACCCGAGCAGCCGTTGATTTTGTTTTAAGTGCTAATGCGAATATAGTGGCAACCATTACGCCGCAGCATATTTTATTAAACCGAAACGATTTATTTAAGGGCGGACTACGGCCACATAATTATTGCTTACCAATATTAAAAGCCGAAGATGATCGCCTAGCGGTACAAGAAGCGGCAACCAGTGGTAATGCAAAATTCTTCCTTGGTACTGATAGCGCACCACATGAACGCAAGAATAAAGAAACCGGTTGTGGTTGTGCTGGAATATTTTCAGCACATATTGCATTAGAACTTTATGCTGAAGCCTTTGATGCTATAGGTAAGCTAGATAAGCTGGAAGCTTTTGCTAGTCATTATGGTGCAGACTTTTATGGTCTGGCGCACAACGAAGGTCAAATTACTTTAATTAAAGAAGCGTTCGAAATTCCAGAAACGATAGCCTTCGGCGATAGCGTACTGGTTCCTTTTAGAGCAGGCGAAACGAGTTCATGGCAACTGAAGAAATAAACGAAGCGAGTACCCACTCAGAATCTAATTCTGAGGCTAAGGGAAGAGAGAAAACCGAAGTTGCAAAACGCTTCCGTGGTTTCCTGCCTGTTATTGTTGATATAGAAACCGCAGGTTTTAATGCAGCAACTGATGCCATGTTAGAAATTGCAGCAGTAACGGTAAAGGTTAATGATGAACATCAATGGTGTATCGATGAAGTCATATCCAAACATGTTAATCCTTTTGAAGGTGCGAATTTAGATCAGGCTTCATTAGATTTTACCGGTATTGATCCAGACCATCCATTCCGCAGACAGATTGCAGTAGATGAAACAGAAGCACTGCATGAAATATTCAAACCGATACGACAGAAAATAAAAGAACACCGTTGCAGTCGTGCAATACTAGTCGGACATAATGCTGCCTTCGATATTAATTTTTTAAATGCCGCTGTTGAACGTACCAAAGTAAAACGCAATCCATTTCATCCCTTCAGTACCTTCGATACCGCAACCATGGCAGGCCTGGTTTATGGACAAACCGTATTAGCACGCGCCGCTGAAGCAGCAGATATAGCATGGGATGACAAACAAGCCCACTCAGCACGATATGATGCAGAACAAACTGCATTATTATTTTGTGAAATTGTTAATAAATGGAATAAGTATTCGGGAATGTTTGGTTCAGAGTAGTTCTTTAACGTCATAATTATTTTTAAGATTATTCCTGCTTGATAGCGTGTCACTTTTCTTTAAAGAAAAGACAGGCGTCATAAAGGCGAAAAGCTGAGCTAAAAAAAATAAAACTTTAAAAGTTACTAAACTCACCCGATAACGGATCACTTTCCTCTTTATAATTCGCGATAAATTTTTCTATCTCATCAATCTCAACTACTCCCGGCCATGTGACTAATGCGCGTCCATCGGGGTGGAAAATAGTCATCGCTGGAATACCGACTAACCAGCGACCAATGACTTCTGAGGCTTGTTCGATATCTGCCAGAAACAGAGGATAGTCTAGGGGATCTTTTTTTATGTATGCTTGCAGAATATCCATCTTGCCGTAGCCAAAGCTGGGGAAGTCTAAAGTCACGCCCAATACAGGGATATCTGGATTTCGTGCTATAAATTTTTTGATCAAGGGCAAGTCAATCACACAGGCACTACAGGTCGGACTCCATGTATTGACGACCACCCATTGGCCTTTGCCTATGTGTTTATTTAATGGTTCTTCGACACCGGCAATGTTAACCAAACTCATACTAAGCGCATCCGCCTTTATTGACAAAGGCAGTAGTAGAAAAAGTGAAATTAGAATAATTCGTATCATATCAATCCTGATTTAAACATTATTCAAGCATCATAACAAAGCATGCTTATCGTCTATATGAGAAGTTAATTAGTCATTATAGTTCAACATATACGAGATGGTCGTTCCCATATACAATAGCGGCATGTCAGGAAATACATTCGGAAAATTATTCACAGTGACCAGCGCCGGCGAAAGCCATGGCCCCGGTTACCTATGCATTGTAGATGGGTGCCCTCCGGGAATGGCGTTAACAGAATCGGATATGCAGCACGATTTGAATCGTCGTAAGCCTGGAAAATCACGTCATGTGACGCAGCGCAAAGAGTCGGATACGGTAAAAATCATGGGTGGCGTGTTTGAAGGAGTGACCACGGGTACTCCTATCGGTTTGTTGATCGAGAATGAAGATCAAAAATCGAAAGATTACGGCAATATCGAGAATACCTTTCGTCCAGGCCATGCGGATTATGCTTATCAGCAAAAATACGGCATACGTGATCATCGTGGCGGTGGTCGAGCGTCTGCTCGCGAAACCTGTATGCGTGTTGCTGCGGGTGCAATTGCCAAGAAGTATTTAAAAGAGAAATTTGGAATAGTGATTCGTGGATATCTATCACAAATTGGCCCGATAAAAATCGAACATAAAAGTTGGGATGAAGTAGAGAACAATTCATTCTTTTGTCCTGATGCGGACCGTGTTTCTGAATTAGATGATTATATGGATGCGCTACGTAAAGAAGGCGAGTCTATCGGTGCGAGAATTAATGTTGTTGCTGAGAATGTACCTGTTGGTTTAGGCGAACCTATCTTTGATCGTCTCGATGCGGATATTGCTCATGCAATGATGGGGATTAATGCAGCGAAAGCAGTGGAAATAGGTGCTGGTTTTGAATCGGTTGAGCAAAAAGGCACGGTACATCGTGATGAAATGACGCCGGAAGGTTTTGTTGGAAATAACGCTGGAGGTATTTTGGGTGGAATTTCTTCAGGTCAGGATATTCTCGTGAGTATGGCTTTGAAGCCAACTTCCAGTATACGTTTACCGGGCGATACGATTGATAAGTCTGGCAAGGCAACAGAAGTTATAACCAAAGGACGTCATGATCCTTGTGTCGGTATTCGTGCTACGCCTATTGCTGAAGCCATGTTGGCTTTGGTATTAATGGATCATCTACTGCGTCATCGTGGCCAGAATGCTGATGTGCATTCAGCAACTCCGATCGTTCCTGCATCAAATAGCTAGTTAGGGCTTCTCTATCAATTCATGAATAAATATCTTGAGTCCATAATTTCCAATAGCAGCGTTACTAAGCTCCCGCAATAGAATAACTTTTACAGGTACTCAGTGCCTTGCTCTTGAAAATTATGAATTTCAATCTATCTTACTCAGAATCAACAGAGCAGCCCTTATGATTAAAGTCGACGGCTTGCCGTACTGGCGACTGTCCGGCTATTACTTTCTCTTTTTTATCACCATCGGTGGTTTCATGCCGTATTGGTCGCTTTACCTTAAGTCGATCAATATGTCAGCCGAGCAAATTGGTATTTTATCCGCGGTCGTTGTTGCCACGAAAATATTTTCATCGTTTATATGGGGTTGGGTAGTCGACCATAGCGGTAAACGAATGCGGGTGGTTAGACTAACTTCATTACTATCAGCAATCTCGTTTTCACTAGTTTTGTTTTATCAGGACTTTTGGTCTCTGTTTCTTATCCTTTTTATCTTTGCCATTTTTTGGAGCGCGGCGTTACCACAAGTTGAAGCGGCAACCATGTCGCATCTAGGTGAAGAGAGTGATAGTTATACGGTGATCAGAATTTGGGGCTCTATTAGTTTTATCGTTGCCGTGTTGATATTAGGACCGTATTTTGATCATCAACCGATTGCATATTTATTACCAATGTTAATTGGTTCGATGTTGCTGGTCTGGATACATACCCTGTTTATTCCCGAAATATCAATGGAACATGAACAGTCAAATGGCTCGAGTTTTCGTTCCATTTTATTAAAGCCTCATGTCATTTCATTGATGCTCGTTTGCTTTCTCATTCAGGCTGGACATGGTGCCTACTACACTTTCTTTTCTATTTATCTAGAAGAACATGGATACTCAAATAGCTTTATAGGTGCGGCCTGGGCAGTTGGAGCGCTTGCAGAAGTTATCATCTATATTTTTATTCATCGCGTTATCGGTCGATTTGGATTGCGATTATTAATGATCCTGACTTTGATTTTAGCTACCTTACGTTGGGTATTGACTGCTTTGTTTGTGGATAATGTGGCTATATTATTATTTGCCCAATGCCTGCACGCGGCAACCTTTGGGATCTATCATGCAGTTGCGATTCAATATATCCATAAGGAGTTCAAAGGTGCACATCAGGGCAGAGGACAGGCGCTCTACAGCAGCATTAGTTTTGGTGCAGGTATCGCCCTTGGTAGTTTAGTTAGCGGCTATCTTTGGGATGCTGTCGGATCCATGCAAACTTTCCTATTCGCAGCTATACTCAGCGCTGTAGGTGTTTTTGTCGCTTGGTCAGGCTTAAAAAATTATTAATAATTTTCATAGTGTGAAATATACCATGTAAGAATACCATTTTATTTATTACTACTCTAATTATTGGAATTTTTAATTAAGGAAAAATAAAGCATGAATAAAACAATCAAAAGAATTTCTCATCTATTTTGCGTCGCTCTTATAGCCAGTTTTTATCAACCAGTTTTGGCTGATAATCATGGTGGTTTGGAAATAGGTATACTCAAATGTATCGTAGTACCAGGTTCTCGCGTAAATCTCATTATTCGTTCTACGGCTGATGTTACATGTGAATTTAACAATGCCGGTACTGTGGAAAAATATAAAGGTGAAACAGGAATTGGACTTGGTCTTGATTTGAGTTTCAAAACTGATGAAATCATGCATTTTACTGTTTTCGCAGCTAGTTCAGATGTGAGTATTGGTAGCCATGCTTTAGCAGGTAAATATGTTGGTGGTGAATTATCAGCAGCACTTGGCCTAGGATTGGGTGCAAAAGCATTAATCGGTGGAAGCAATGACAGTTTCAGCTTACAACCTTTAGCTATTGAAACCAGCACAGGAATAGGTGCTTCAGGTGGTTTAGGTTTCTTGTATATCGAAGTCGATAAGTAAAACTAAGCGTGTAGTTTTTAAAAAGGGCGCTTTCAGCGCCCTTTTTTAATCTCAAAAGTAACATATCTATAAAGAAAACCCTTTAATTTTACCGATACCCTGAAAGTAGAGTTTTTTACTATTTCAAATAAATTATGGACAGGCTTTCAGAGATGTATTTGGAAGCAACTAATTGGTCACGATAATCCTTGTCAGAACTTGGATAGAATAAATTTAAACTAAATGCTGGTTCCACCCACAGTAATATCATCAATGCGAATCGTTGGTTGTCCAACACCGACAGGGACAGATTGTCCATCTTTACCACAAGTGCCAATACCCGAATCCAGTGCCATGTCATTACCGACCATTGCTACTCGGGTTAATACATCAGGGCCGTTACCAATGATGGTTGCGCCTTTAATCGGTGTAGTGATTTTACCGTTTTCAATTTTGTATGCTTGGCTAGCACTAAAGACAAATTTACCATTGGTGATATCCACTTGTCCGCCGCCAAATTGCACGGCATAGATGCCTTTATCAACAGAAGCAATAATTTCTTCTGGATCATACTTGCCGCCTAACATGTAGGTATTAGTCATTCTTGGCATAGGTAAGTGGGCATAAGATTCACGACGACCGTTACCTGTGGGAGCAACACCCATAAGACGTGCGTTATGTTTATCCTGCATATAACCTTTTAAAATTCCGCGCTCGATTAAAGTGGTTGAACTAGTCGTGGTGCCTTCGTCATCAACATTTAATGAACCACGACGATTTTCTATAGTGCCGTCATCAACGACTGTGACTTCTGCTGCGGCCACACGTTCGCCGATACGTCCAGAAAATGCTGAGGTTCCTTTACGATTAAAATCGCCTTCGAGTCCATGACCAATAGCTTCGTGTAATAAAATACCCGGCCAGCCTGGACCTAGTACTACCGGCATGGTGCCAGCAGGTGCGGCTTCAGCTTTAAGATTAATTAAAGCCTGTTCTATGGCTTCTTCAACATAAGACATTGCCATACCGTCTTTAAGAAAGTATTCGTAACCAAAACGACCACCGCCGCCGGAACCGCCTTTTTCGATCTTGCCATCTTCTTCTACAATAACATTAATATTTAAACGTACGAGTGGTCGGACATCGCCGCTTAATTGACCTTCGCTGTTAGCTACAAGTATTGTTGATTGTGATCCGGTTAAACCAATCATGACTTGTTTTACGCGAGAATCTTTTTTTCGCGCAACCTGATCCATTTGTTTTAATAAATCGACTTTTTCTTCGGTTGAGATTGAGTTAAGCGGATTTTTATCACTATAAAGAACGAGAGGACTGGTTTTATGCCATGCTTGAATTTGACCATTGTCACCGTGACTGGCAATGGAGCGTGCTGCCGTAGCTGCTTGTGTTAATGCCGGTAAGATAATTTCGTCGGAATAGGCAAAGCCGGTTTTTTCGCCACTGATAGCGCGAACACCGACACCTTGGTCAATATTATATGAACCTTCGCGGACGATACTATCTTCGAGTACCCATGATTCAGAATGAGAGGATTGAAAATAAAGATCCGCCTGATCAATCGACGGCAGCATGAGCTGATCTAATGTATTCTGGACATCGTTTAATTCTAGGCCACGATTAGCAAGTAACATCGATTGTGCAGTTTCTAAAGCATTGCTCATAAAGTATTTAAATCCAGTTTAATAAGTTTATTAGTTATTTGATTTTTCTATGTTCTAGTGCAGGGAACATCTTGCGTAGCTTAGCTTGTTTTTTTAAATTAATGTCAGCAACGGCAACCCCGGCACCCTTTTCGACACTCACAAGTATAGTCCCCCAAGGATCAACAATCATACTATGCCCCCAGGTTTCACGCTCATTTACATGAGTCCCTCCTTGATTAGAGGCAATGACATAGCACAAGTTCTCTACAGCACGCGTTCTAAGCAAGGATTCCCAATGTGTTTTGCCAGTGGTCGCTGTGAAGGCAGAGGGTGCAGTAATTATTTGTACATTGTCATCATGCATTTTTCGATACAATTCTGGAAAACGCAGGTCATAACAGACCGAAAGACCAATATTGCCTATATCAGTATTGGCAACAACAACTTCATTTCCAGGCTCAAAATTGTCTGATTCTCGATAGGATTCATCACTAGATTCATCGACTAATACATCGAATAGATGGATCTTGTTGTAATGAGCAACGCATTCGCCTTTCGGGTTGAATAGCAGACTGGCCGGATAAACTTTGTCAGGATTATTTGATTCCAGCGGAATAGTGCCGCCTAATAACCAGATCTGCTGTTGCTCCGCTTGTTCTGAGAGAAATTGCTGTATTGGACCTCTGCCTAATATTTCCTTAATTGCCTGACGATCTGCATCTTCTTTGCCCATTAAAGGAAAATTTTCCGGCAGGGTCACCAATTTTGCTTGCTTGGAAACAGCTTCAGTAATGAGTTTTTCGGCTAGTTCAAGATTTTCAGCGACGCTATCGGTTGATACCATCTGTACTGCAGCAACATTTGTCATTGGTGTATTATACGGCAGTGTACAATGTTAATCAGTTCTGTAACGAATTAATTGTATAACGTATAATCTCCCGTTTTTTAAAGCTTTAAGGTCAGATAGTGAACGAAGAATTTCCACGTATTAATCGATTACCCCCTTATGTCTTCAATATCGTTAATGAATTGAAGATGGATGCGCGCCATCGTGGCGAAGATATTATTGATTTCGGCATGGGTAATCCTGATCAACCGACGCCACCACACATTGTTGAAAAGCTGGTTGAAGCCTCGCAACGTGATGATACGCATGGTTATTCTATTTCTCGAGGTATTCCTCGTTTACGTCGAGCTATCTGTAATTGGTATAAAACACGTTACGATGTTGATTTAGATCCAGAATTAGAAGCTATTGTTACTCTCGGTTCAAAAGAAGGTCTGGCACATTTGGCCATGGCGGTTGTTGACCGTGGTGATGCTGTTCTGGTTCCTAACCCAGCTTATCCGATACATCCTTATGGTTTTGTCCTTGCTGGTGCTGATGTACGCCATGTACCGATTGGTCCGGGTATCGATTTTTTTGAAGAATTAGAAAAATCACTTCGTGATAATTGGCCAAAACCAAAAATACTATTAATTAATTTTCCTAATAACCCGACTTCTCAGTGTGTTGATCGAGAATTTTTTAACAAGATTATTAAGATTGCCAAAGAGCACAAGATATGGGTGGTTCAGGATTTAGCCTATGCGGATATCGTTTTTGATGGTTATACAGCGCCTTCGATTTTACAAGTACCTGGCGCGAAAGATATCGCGGTTGAATTTTTTTCCATGTCCAAGAGTTACAATATGCCTGGTTGGCGAGTTGGTTTTATGGTGGGCAACCCAACCTTGGTTAAAGCGCTATCAAGAATTAAATCTTATTTAGATTACGGTACATTTACGCCAATTCAAATTGCAGCAATTACCGCATTGGAAGAAGATCAACAATGCGTTGCTGAAATTCGCGATATGTATTGCAAACGTCGTGATGTTTTATGTGATGGTTTAAATTCTATTGGCTGGAAAGTCGAAAAACCTCAAGCAACAATGTTTGTTTGGGCGCCCATACCGGAACAATTTAAAGAAATGGGGTCATTGGAATTTTGTAAGAAATTATTAAAAGAAGCAAAGGTAGCAGTATCTCCGGGTATTGGTTTTGGTACTTACGGTGATGCTTATGTGCGTTTTGCGTTGATTGAAAATGCACATCGCACACGACAAGCGATACGTTCTATACGTGCCATGTTGAAACAAGAACAGCCACAAGCTGTTACCGAATAAACACATTACATTCATATTTAGATAATAGAGAAAGATAGAAAGATGGAACCAGTAAAAATCGGATTATTAGGCTTGGGTACAGTTGGTGGTGGAACCGTCAGTGTACTTACTCGTAATGCTAGCGAAATTGCACGTCGTGCTGGTCGTGAAATTAAAATCACGCATGCTGCAGCTAAAGATTACAATCCTGATTTAATTCAAGGTCTGGATCAAATAGATTTAATTTCTGATGATGCATTCAAAGTTGTAGCAGACCCTAACGTCGATATCGTTATTGAATTAATTGGCGGTTACTCTCCGGCAAAAGAATTGGTCTTGAAAGCGATAGAAAATGGTAAGCATGTAGTCACTGCTAACAAAGCTTTGATTGCGTTACACGGCAATGAAATTTTTGCTGCTGCAGAAGCGAAAGGTGTCACCGTTGCTTATGAAGCTGGGATTGCTGGTGGTATTCCGATTATTAAAGCCGTACGTGAAGGGCTGGCCGCGAATCAAATCGAATGGATAGCTGGAATTATTAATGGTACCGGCAATTATATTTTGACCGAAATGCGCGATAAGGGTCGTGATTTTGAAGATGTACTTAAAGAAGCACAAGAACTTGGTTACGCTGAAGCCGATCCTACTTTTGATGTTGAAGGTATCGATGCAGCACATAAGTTGACCATACTCGGTTCGATTGCGTTTGGTATGCCATTGCAGTTTGATAAAACCTTTACTGAAGGTATAGGTAAAGTTGAACAACAAGATGTGTTGTATGCAGGTGAACTAGGTTATCGTATAAAACATCTTGGTATTACACGTAAAACAGAAAGTGGAATAGAGCAGCGTGTTCATCCGACATTAATTCCGGAACGACGTTTAATTGCAAATGTTGATGGTGTTATGAATGCAGTCTTGGTTAAGTGTGATGCAGTTGGACCGACATTATATTATGGTGCGGGCGCAGGTGCTGAACCAACCGCTTCTGCGGTTATTGCGGACGTGGTTGATATTGTTCGTTCTTTAACAACTGCTCCTGAAAATAGAGTGCCGCATCTTGGTTTCCAGGCTAATGCATTAGTTGATCTAAATATTTTGCCGATGGAAGAAACGGAAACGGCTTATTACTTGCGCATGCAGGCGGTAGATCAGCCGGGTGTACTTGCTGACGTAACACAAATATTAGGTGATTCAGGAATTAGTATTGAAGCTATTTTACAAAAAGAACCTGCAGAAGATGCGAGTTATGTACCGGTCATATTTTTGACACAACGTATTAAAGAAAAGAATATGAATGATGCTATTGCCAAAATCGAAAAACTAGATGGAATCAATGGTGAAATTATGCGTATTCGCATGGAAACTTTAGGATAAAAAATGACTTTTCGAACTCGTTATACCGGACTAATTGAACATTATCGTGACCGTCTTCCTGTTAGTGATGACACACGACTCATTAGTCTTGGTGAAGGTAATACACCATTAATTCAATTACAGAATATTTCTGACTTACTGGACAAGAAAGTTGATATCTATGTTAAGTATGAAGGATTGAACCCGACCGGTTCTTTTAAGGATCGCGGTATGACCATGGCTGTCACCAAAGCAGTTGAAGATGGCGCTAAAGCTATCATCTGTGCGTCTACGGGTAACACTTCTGCATCAGCAGCAGCTTACGCAGCGCGTGCGGGAATAACTGCATTTGTTTTAATCCCTGACGGAAAAATTGCGCAAGGTAAATTAGCGCAAGCGATGATGGAAGGTGCGGTTATATTACAAATCAAAGGTAACTTTGATGATGGTATGCGTTTAGTAAAAGAAGTTGCTGATCACGCACCGGTAACCATTGTTAATTCAATTAATCCTTATCGATTACAAGGTCAAAAAACAGCCGCATTTGAAATTGTTGAAGAGTTAGGTCGTGCACCTGATTTTCATTGTTTACCTGTAGGCAATGCTGGAAATATTTCAGCACATTGGATTGGTTATAGTGAATATGCCAATCAAGAAACCAGTATTTGTGCTCTACATAAATGTGAGACGGGTAACAAGGCCATTGTAGATAGTCGACCTAAAATGGTTGGTTATCAGGCAGATGGTTCTGCACCTTTTATGCGTGGTGAGATGGTTGATAATCCAGAGACGGTTGCAACAGCAATTCGAATTGGTCATCCACAATCATGGGATTTTGCTTTAGCAGTAGAAAAAGAATCTGGCGGTTGGTTTGATGAATGTTCCGATGAAGAAATTCTAGCGGCACAAAAATTACTTGCAGAAAAAGAAGGTATTTTTTGTGAACCGGCATCAGCGACATCGCTAGCAGGTGCGATGCGTGATATTAATTCAGGAAAAATTCCAGAAGGCAGTGTTATCGTTTGTACGTTAACTGGTCATGGATTAAAAGATCCTGATACCGCAATCAAACAAAGTACGGCACCTGTAGTAAAGGTTGATGCACAGTTAGAAGAAGTAAAAACTGCAATACTAGATAATTTACCAAAATAAATGTATGAGATGGTTTACCATCTCATTTTATTTTTTAGCAGTTGTCATCTGTCTACTAAACAGGATGGTTATAGATGCGTAGTTTGACTGTTTTTATTCCAGGCTTATTCGGTCCTGATATTGCCATTCATCCTGATGATTTGCCTGGCATGCCATTCTTAGATTGGTTTCTTACAAAAGGTATACATCAAACAATAAAACTAAATTCAGCAAGCTATGCTTTGTGTGAATTATTTGGACTTTCTTCAGAACAGGGTGATCATCCCGTTGCCGCAATTTCCCGTTTAAGTGACGATAATCAGCATCCAGAAGGTTTATGGTTACGAGCTGATCCGGTTCATGTCAGTGCTGATCGTGATGGTTTGATCTTAATAGACAGTAATCAATTTGTATTAAATCAACGCGATGCTTTAGCACTCGCTGCTGATATTAATAAATTATTGGAACCTCACGGTGTTAATCTTGAAGTACCTGATCCCTATCGATGGTATTTAAAAGTACATGAAGACTATAAATTAAAAACCACGCCGGTCGATTCTGTTGCTGGCAGGGATATTCTGCCGTTCATGCCTAGCGGTGAAGACAAAGTAAAGTTGATTCAGTTGATGAATGACATCCAGATGACTTTGCATGATTCGGATGTTAATAAAAGACGTGAGCAGGAAAAAACCTTACCGATTAATAGTGTCTGGTTTTGGGGTTATGGTAAATTACCAAAAATTATTGAGCGTCATTGGTCTTTTGTAGCGAGTGATGAAATATTGGCTAAAGGTTTATCTATGGTTGCGGCAACACCTTTTGAAGTATTACCCGAAACATATAATGAGATAACAGACAAGGGGAGTAACTATAATGGCCTTATCGTTATTAATTCATTTCAGAAGTATAGTTATTATCATGATCTTGAAGGTTGGTTAGAGGCGCTATTAATGGTTGAGTCTAACTGGTTTGCTCCATTGCTTAAGGCATTGAAACAAAAAAAAATAGATCAGTTAACAATCAAGACCGATATAAATTCGATAACGATGAATAAAAATTCAAAATATAAATTCTGGAATAAAAAGAAAAACATCTATTCCTTAATAAATAAAAGTTTGTCGTGAGCAATAAAAATATAGTTCGCCGTCATGTTCCTGAAGGGATTAATTTATCTGATACTTTACACCCTGTTTTAAACCGCATTTATGCGGCGCGAAATATTCAATCTAGCGATGAGCTTGATTATTCACTGGCATCATTACTTCCTTTTAATACGCTAAGCAATATCGATAATGCCGTTGCATTATTACAAGAAGCATTAGAAAACAATAAACGAATATTGATCGTCGCAGACTTTGATGCTGATGGTGCAACCAGTTGTGCTTTAGCCATACGCGGTCTGACCATGATGGGTATTAAGGATATTACCTATGTCGTACCTAATCGATTTGAATATGGTTATGGCTTAACACCTGAAATTGTTGATGTTGCTTTAGAGTATGAACCAGATTTATTGATTACTGTTGATAATGGCATTTCAAGTGTTGCTGGTGTTAAACGTGCCAAAGAAAATGGTGTGAAAGTCTTAATCACTGATCATCATTTACCCAGTGAACAATTACCTGATGCTGATGCAATAGTTAACCCTCAATTGGAGAGTGATGAATTTCCCAGTAAAAATCTGGCGGGAGTAGGCGTAGTTTTTTACATGCTGTTAGCCTTACGTGCAAAGCTAAGAGAAGACGGCTGGTTTGAAAAGAATAATATCGTTGTTCCAAATTTGGCGCAGTTACTTGATATTGTCGCATTGGGCACCGTTGCTGATGTGGTACCTCTGGATAAAAACAATCGAGTTATGGTTGCGCATGGTTTAAAGCTGATTAAGCAAAACAAATCTATTGTCGGTATAGCCGAAATATTAAATATTTCCGGACGTTCATTATTGAGACTTAGCGCGAGCGATCTTGGTTTTTCCATTGCTCCAAGATTAAATGCAGCAGGCCGTTTAACGGACATGTCTTTGGGAATTGAATGTTTGCTTACCGATGATGTAAAGCAAGCCAAAGAGATGGCCGTTCAGTTGGATAATCTTAATAAAGAGCGTCGACAAATTCAGGATGAGATGCATGAGCAGGCAATGTTGGTGTTGGATGAATACTTGAAAAATAGATCTGGCGAAGTACCACATGGTTTATGTTTGTATGAACCTGATTGGCATCAAGGCGTGATTGGTATCGTTGCCGCAAAAGTAAAGGAATCGTTTAATCGTCCGGTGATTGCTTTTGCAAAAGAAAGTGAAGGTAGTGAAGGAAACTCAATTATTAAAGGATCGGCACGTTCTGTTAATGGATTGCATATTCGAGATTTACTCGAAGATATCTCAAGACTGCATCCAGATTTGATTCTTACTTTTGGTGGCCATGCTATGGCTGCCGGATTAACTATTAAGGAATCAGATTTTGAGAGTTTTTCAATAAGTTTTATTGAAGTACTTGAGAATCATATTTCATTAGAAGATATGCAAGATGAGTTTGTGACAGATGGAGAACTATCAAGTAATGATCTCTCTATGATATTTGCCGAGGAAATTCAGGCTGCGGGTCCATGGGGCCAATTGTTTCCTGAACCTGTGTTTGAGGGTGAATTTAAAATTATCAATAAACGAATTGTAGGCAGCAAGCATTTGAAACTGACATTGCAAGTGGAAGAAAATAGCCGGACTATAGATGCTATTGCCTTTAATATGACGGATGAAGACTGGCCGCATGATGTAGAGAATATTTTTTCACTATATCGTTTAGGTATTAATGATTTCCGCGGGAACAGCACGCTGCAATTGTTCGTAGAATATATCGAGCCTCTTTAATTTCCATCCCATAATTAAAATCCCATTTAGTGGATAAATTTTAAGGGATTAGCGATTTTTCCTGAATTTGGCCTTAATTTTGCCTGTATTTGCTAAAGGAATAATAAAAGATGCAGCTATAAGTTTAATGAAAGCTATTGATATAACGATACATAAGAATCCTGATGCAGGAATAGTAATAAAGTTGACATTTCTGTTCATTTTTTTGACGCTGTCGGTCATGGGTATGAATACGCTGTATCAAGAACAGCGTGAAAAGTTAGCAGCAAAATCAGAGTTGTTGAATCAGAAATCATCTCTAGTAGTACAGAGGCATAAAGAAATGCTTTCTATATCGAGTACACAACTACAGATATTGCATGCAAGCAGTAAACAGCAAGTAAAAGAAAATTTATGGCAATTATCGCAATTGGTTTCAGATCATCTTATCCATTATCATCAATTAGAAAACATTGTTGACGAATCAGATGCACATATATTAATGCAATTTAGAATAGGTTTTGATCAATGGCATGGTTTTAATAAAAATTTATTAAGTTATGCCAATGTTGTCTCTGATTCTGGTTTTATTAATACCCTAAACAAAGTTAATTTAGCATTTAGTCAGTTTGATAGTAGTTCAGATGAAAGACAGCTGTTAATTACTCAATTGAAACAAGATATTAACAATGAACAAGGTCTATCAAACTAACAATCTGACTAAACTGTTAATGGTTTTCGCTTACCACTCCTTACTTTCCTCTTAAATATTAGTTAGTCTATTTAACGTATTGAAAAATATAAGAATTTAACGATAATTAGTTGATTCACGTATTTAAAAAAGTGTGAACCAGTTCCTATCTCTCTATTAAAGTTTTTTCTTTTTTTGCCGCTTATATACGTAGTAAAGCGATTATTACGATTCCGTATAGGACTACAAAATAACGAGTGTAACTCAAGCCTTATGTTCAGAGTGCTAGTGGAAAAAATAATACTTTAAAAATTGCGCAAAAGACAAAAATAAAAATTTTATTTATAGAAGATAGTGCCGCGGATGCACGTCTTTTAAAAGAATTATTGCATGATGCTCAGCCAACTAAACACCTCGTCACCTCCGCATACACAGCAAATGAAGGTATTGCTCTTCTAGAGGATAAATATTTTGATATTGTTATTACCGACTTAAATTTACCTGATACGGAAGGATTTAATATCATCACTTATATACAGGATGTGAACTCGGAAATACCTATTGTTGTTCTCAGTAACCAGGAAGATGATGACTTAGCATTGGAAATAGTACAAATGGGTGCTCAGGATTATTTGATTAAAGGACAAGGCGATGGTTATTTAATCAATCGGGTAATTGATTATTCTATTGAGAGAAAAAGAGATATTCAGCAACTGAATTATTTAGCTAATTACGATAGTTTGACCGGACTTGCTAATCGTTTGCTATTTCGTGAGCGTCTGGATAGGGCATTGATTCGCGCTGATAGAAATAAAACCTTGGTTGCTTTATTTGTTATCGATCTTGATAGATTTAAAAGTGTGAATGATAGTCTCGGTCATGATGCCGGAGATCAACTTCTAGTCGAAGTTTCAAAAAGACTAAGTGCATGTACACGTGAAGGAGATACTGTCGCGCGGCTTGGTGGAGATGAATTTACCATCATTATGGAAGATGTAAAGAATACTGATGATGTTGTGAAAATTGCGGATAAAGTATTAGATTTGATGAAAAGGGAATTTGATATTCTTTCACATGATGTATTTGTTACTCCCAGTATAGGCATTACTATTTACCCAATAGATGACACACATGCTAGTCATTTATTTGTAAATGCAGATAGTGCTATGTATCAAGCTAAAGAGAATGGACGTAATTGTTATCGTTTTTATACTGCAAACATGAATTTGCATTTAATTGAAAAAATGGATATGGAAGCGAAATTAAGGCGTGCAATAGATAAGCAAGAATTTGTTTTACATTACCAGCCAAAATTTTGTGTTGATAGTAAGGAACCTATAGGTGCTGAAGCACTGATTCGCTGGATGGATCCTGATGAGGGAATGATTTCTCCTGCTCTTTTTATTCCTTTAGCAGAAGAGACGGGATTGGTCGGACCTATCACTGATTGGGTTATTAAAGAGGCTTGTAAACAAAATTCAGAGTGGCAACAGCAGGGTTATAAATCTATCAGAATGGCAATAAATTTATCACCCAAACAATTCAATCAAAGAGATATTGCCAAACGAATTTTCAATCAAATTATCTGTTCAGATTTAGCACCGAAATATGTCGAATTGGAAATAACTGAAAGTGCATTGGTAGAAAATGTTGATAAAAGTATTGAAATTTTAAATGATCTGAAAAAATGGGGTATACAAATATCTATAGATGATTTTGGTACGGGGTATTCATCATTGAGTTATTTGAAGAAATTTCCATTGGATACTTTAAAAATTGATCAATCATTTGTCCGAGATTTGATGAGTGACCCAGATGATGCCACGATTGTTTCCGCTATTATCGCCATGGCATAAAGCTTAAGGTTTAATGTTATCGCTGAGGGTGTAGAAACGATAGAACAACTAAATTATCTAGCTGACAATGGATGTAATGAAGTTCAAGGCTACTTTACGGGCAGGCCTCTTCCTGCTGAAGAGTTTATTCAATTTTTGGTTAAAGAATCAACTGAACCTCATCTTCGGCTTGCTCATTCTGCCTGATTCAAATTAAGCTCGTCCATATTATATTTTGGTCACTACTGCTCTTTCCAAAGGTATATAGTAGAATGCGCCTTTTTATTTATCAGGCTTAATTAAAATGCTCGAAATTAGTCCATTTCTTAGCAACATCTCCGATATGCAAGAGCGTGTTAAATCGCTAAGGGGGTATCTTTGAATACGATGAAAAGTCTGAACGGCTGGTAGAAGTATTACGCGAACTTGAGCAACCGGATGTCTGGGATGACCCAGAGCGAGCACAACAGCTAGGTAAAGAGCGTGTTGAACTGGAAAACGTAGTCAACACTGTAGACATTCTGGAAGAGTCACTTTCTGATTCAATTGATTTATTAAAACTTGGTGCTGAAGAGGATGATGAAGATACTGTTTCTGCAGTATCTGAAGATCTCGAGGCTAATGAGCAGCAACTTGCCAAGCTGGAATTCCGACGTATGTTTTCTGGTGAAATGGATGCCAATAATGCCTTTCTCGATATTCAATCTGGTTCTGGTGGAACTGAAGCGCAGGATTGGGCCGATATGTTGTTACGTATGTATTTACGTTGGGGAGAACAGCATGGTTTCAAAACAGAATTGATTGAAGTCTCTGCTGGCGAAGTTGCCGGAATAAAAAGTGCCACCATTCAATATACAGGCGACTACGCTTTTGGTTGGTTACGTACCGAAACAGGTGTGCATCGTTTGGTGAGAAAATCACCGTTTGATTCAGGGAATCGTCGACATACTTCATTTTCTTCTGTTTTTGTTTCTCCTGAAGTTGATGACAATATTGAAATTGAGATTAATCCCGCAGATTTACGTATCGATACTTATCGAGCCAGTGGCGCTGGTGGGCAGCATGTTAACAAAACAGATTCAGCTGTTAGATTAACGCATATTCCCACCGGTATCGTTGCACAATGTCAAAATGATCGTTCACAACATAAGAATAAAGATCATGCAATGAAGCAATTACGTGCAAAATTGTATGAGTTTGAAATGCAAAAAGTGAATGCAGAAAAACAGGAACGAGAAGATTCCAAAGCAGACATCGGTTGGGGAAGTCAAATACGATCTTATGTTCTGGATCAATCACGGATTAAGGATTTAAGAACCGGCGTGGAAACGGGAAATACTCAGGCGGTACTCGATGGTGGCTTGGATATGTTTATGGAAGCTAGCCTTAAACATGGATTGTAATATTTAATCACAGAATATTAGCCATATCTGTTAATATCAACCGATACATTAACATAGAGTCACTACAGCACAATACTTATGAGCGAAGAAAACGAAAACGAAAACCAAAATGAAAATGATCTGATCGCGCAACGTCGCCAACAGTTACATGCCTTACGCGAATCAGGCAATGTATTCCGTAATGATTTTAGACGTGACTCATTAGCGGCAGACTTACTTGGTAAGCATGGTGAAAAAACCAAGGAAGAACTTGAAGAAGAGTCCGTGAAAGTTGCTATTGCAGGACGTATGATGAGTCGGCGAATTATGGGTAAGGCATCGTTTGCTCATTTACAGGATATGTCTGGCAAGATTCAACTCTATGTCAGGCGTGATGATTTACCCGAAGGACTCTATAACAGCGGATTCAAAAAATGGGATGTTGGTGACATTATTGGTGCAACCGGCACAGTGATGAAAACTAATAAAGGTGAATTAAGTATCCATGTTGATTCAATATCCTTATTAACTAAATCTCTACAACCCTTACCAGAAAAATTTCATGGCCTGACGGATCAGGAAAAACGTTATCGTCAGCGTTATGTAGACCTTATTATGAATGAGGAAACACGTAATACATTCAAAATCCGATCACAGGTCATCGATTTCATTCGTGCTTATTTGAAGAATGAAAATTATATGGAAGTAGAAACGCCGATGATGCATGTCATCCCTGGTGGTGCGACTGCACGTCCTTTTACGACGCATCACAATAGTCTGGATATGGAGTTGTTTTTGCGTATAGCGCCTGAGTTGTATCTGAAACGTTTAGTAGTCGGTGGCTTTGAAAAAGTATTTGAAATAAATCGCAGTTTTCGTAACGAAGGTTTGTCTCCAAGACATAATCCGGAATTTACCATGCTTGAGTTTTATCAAGCTTATTCAGATTATGAAGACTTAATGAACCTGACCGAAGACATGCTACGTAAGATGGCTATGGAAATTCTTGGTACCACCGAAGTAACTTATCAAGAACAGACTTATGATTTAGCGCAGGCATTTGATCGGATGACAGTTGTTGAATCAATTTTGAAATTTAATGATTTACTCACTGTAGAAGATCTACAATCGATTGAAAGTGCTCGTAGTATCGCTGAAAAACTCGATATATCATTAGAAGATAGTTATGGCTTAGGCAAGATTCAGATCGAAATTTTCGAAAAGACAGTCGAAGCTAAATTGTTAACTCCTACCTTTATTACTCAATACCCTACTGAAGTCTCACCATTAGCGCGTAAAAATGATGACGACCCTTTTGTCACAGATCGATTTGAATTCTTTATCGGTGGTCGAGAAATTGCCAATGGTTTCTCAGAGTTAAATGATTCGGAAGATCAGGCTGAACGATTCCGGAAGCAAGTAGAAGATAAGGAAGCCGGTGATACTGAAGCGATGCACTTTGATGAGGATTACATTACTGCGCTTGAGTATGGTATGCCGCCAACGGCAGGTGAGGGTATCGGTATTGACCGATTAGTCATGTTCTTAACGGATTCTCCTACTATCCGTGATGTCATTCTTTTTCCTCATATGCGCCAAAAATAAACGGTAATACAGGCAGAAATATCTACTCTGCCAAGATTATTGGTAATTTTTATTTATTTTAGAAACTTTTCTATATTGATCTAGTCAATAGCTTTGTTGGGCATAAAGGGGTGCGAAATCATCCCTTGTTGATGTGTGCCTTTCCTCATATAAAAAAACTTAATATAAGCCCGAAAGGGTAGATTTATTGTTAATATTTCCAGGAGAAATTAAAAATGTCAGTTAAAAACAAACTTAACCCATTAGCTGTAGCTCTAGGTACTACTTTTGCTATTTCATTAACTGCAAGCCCAATTATTAATGCTGCTGATAACCCTTTTGCTGCCAACCAACTAACTAACGGCGGTTATCAAGTCGCTGAAGGTTCTTGTGGCGATAAGAAAGGTGAAGGTTCTTGTGGCGATACGATAAGAAAGGTGAAGGTTCTTGTGGCGATAAGAAAGGTGAAGGTTCTTGTGGCGATAAGAAAGGTGAAGGTTCTTGTGGCGATAAGAAAAAAGAAGGTAAATGTGGCGAAGGTAAATGTGGCGAAGGTAAATGTGGCGGTAATAAATAATTGCTACGAGATTGTATTAAATGTCTAAAAATTATCCTGTACATGGTGCAGGATTAGGTCTGCGGCGAGCCTTTCTAGGCTCGCTTGCAGAGTCACTACCAGATCAGGTCGATTTTATGGAAGTCGCGCCTGAAAACTGGATAGACGTAGGTGGTAAATTTGGCCACCAATTTAGAAAAATTTCAGAACAAATACCCATCGTTTGTCATGGTTTATCATTAAATATTGGTGGCAGTGCGCCATTAGACGAAGCTTTTTTACAAAAAGTTAAAAAATTTCTAGAACAACATAAAATTACTCTTTATAGCGAGCATTTGAGTTATTGTGCTGATACAGCTCATCTCTATGATCTAATGCCGATCCCCTTTACCGAAGAAGCAATCAAATACGTTGTAGAAAGAATCAAACGTGTTCAGGACATCCTTGGACAACGTATCGCAATGGAGAATGCTTCTTACTATGCTGCAATTGGTAAAGAGATGGAGGAAATCGATTTTATTAACGCAGTGTTAGAAGAAGCCGATTGTTATTTTCATATCGATATTAATAATATCTATGTTAATAGTATTAATCATAAATATGATGCCGAAAAATTTCTCAAGGCATTACCGAGCGAACGCATAGCCTATGCGCATATTGCTGGTCACTATGTAGAAGAAGAGGATTTGCGTGTCGATACCCATGGAGCAGATGTTATAGACCCTGTGTGGAAATTACTTGATGTTGCTTATGAGAATTTCGGTGTTTTTCCGACATTACTTGAACGTGATTTTAATATTCCTCCATTAGATATTTTGCTTAAAGAAGTAGACATTATAAAAAAACATCAATTTGATCATTCGTCAGATGAGCTTATCAACGAAAAACAAAGCTAATCATTTTCAGGATGTGCAGTATGTGTTTACCCAACACATGCGCGATCCGGAAAATAATGCCGCGCCCGAAAACATTGAAGATCGGCGAATTAAAATATATCGAGAACTGGTTTATAACAATATCGAAGGTTTTATGGCGAGTAGTTTTCCTATTCTTAGAAAAATTATTGAAGATGAAGCATGGCATAGGATGATGAGAGATTATGTGTGTAATCATCAATCGCATACGCCATTATTTCCAAAAATGCCGCAGGAGTTTATACATTATCTTGAACATGAACGCGTTGAAGATTCAGCCGACTATCCTTTTCTATTAGAGTTAGCGCATTACGAATGGATAGAAACATCTATTGCAATGGATTCTCGCGAGATTTCATTTGAAGGAATTGAACGACAGGGTGACTTACTGGAAGGGATTCCTGTTCTTAGTTCTTTGGCTATGCCATTCGCTTATCAATGGCCTGTGCATATGATAAGTCCTGATAATCTTCCTGAAATATTACCAGAACAAGCTACCTATATTGTCATCTATCGCGATCGACAAGATGAAGTTGGATTTATCGAGCTTAATACCGTTTCCGCCAAGTTGTTCGAAGAATGTTCAAATGAAAATACTAGAACAGGGAAAGAGATCTTATTATCAATAGTTGAACAACTACAACACCCTAACCCTGAAGCTGTAATTAATGGTGGTCTTGAAATTATGCAAGATTTTAAAAGCAAAGACATCATATTGGGAACGAAAGAATAATCAAAAACTATACAAGACGAAATTGAAAAATAATAATTGAAGGGAAATTAGTCATGTCAACAGTAATAAACTTATTAAATTGGACTCAGGATTTACTTGAGAAAATTATAGAAGCGATTGGTTTTATTGGACCTTTATTATTACGACTCTATCTTGTGCCTATCTTTTGGGTGGCAGGTTCAAAGAAAATCGGTTCAATGGAAGACACGATTGCATGGTTTGGAAATCCGGATTGGGGTCTTGGATTACCTTTCCCGACACTAATGGCATGGTCGGCTTCGTTAACGGAAGCTGGCGGCGCAATATTATTGCTTTTAGGTCTGGGTATACGTTGGATATCTATACCGTTGATGATAACTATGATTATTGCAGTAGTGACTGTGCATATACAAAATGGATGGTTAGCTATTGCTGAAGGAGCTGGTTTCTTTGCAACCGAAAGAACGGTTGGCGCGATCGACCGGTTGGATCGTGCAAAAGATATATTAAAAGAACATGGTAACTACAGTTGGCTAACAGAAAATGGTTCATTCGTAATACTTAATAACGGTATCGAGTTTGCGGCAACCTATTTCATTATGTTGCTTGCTTTATTCGTCATTGGTGGTGGCAAGTTTGCCAGCACTGATTACTGGATAGCTAAAAAATTTAGAACTTAAAATTTAGCTGTTATTCAAAGCTTGTGGTGCTTCAATAGCATAGCCTTGTACATAGTCTGTTCCAATTTCAAATAAGGGTTCAATTATTTCAGGGTTGTCGATACATTTAATAATAGTTTGCGCGCCGACTAAATGGTTAATGCCATTTATTGACTCGAGTAATTTGTAATTATAATTATTATTGGCGTTAATATCGCCAAATTGTCTTGCGTCGAGTTTGATGTAATCAACAGCTAACTGTTTAATTGAGTTTATACTGGTAAGGTTGTAGTTGAAATCATCTAACGAGAAAGCTGTGAAAAAAAACACAGCTAAAAAGAAAGCTGCGAATATTAACTTAGTTAAAAAGAAAAAGTTACAATAAAAAACCAACCGTCATTGTTATTGGCGGTGTTATTAGGACTAATATTCGTTGATTATCACATATCAATAACAATCAAGCAGGTAATGTTGGTACTAATATCGTCCATTTCTGCATGAATCAGACATTAATCAAAATTTAAAATACTTTCGATTCTGGTTTAGAGAGGGAGCTTTATTTTAAATAAATCCCCTTAGCTATTATTAGATAAGAGGATTTGAAAAATATACTTTAAGGTATTATTGTTTTTTTCTAGCTTGTATTTTTAGGCGTAGCGCATTTAATTTAATGAATCCTTCTGCATCTTTTTGATCGTATGCACCTTCATCATCTTCGAATGTTGCAATGGTTTCATCGAAGAGACTATCGGTCTCAGACTTTCTGCCTGTAACGTAAGTATTACCTTTGAAAAGCTTTAAGCGAACTATGCCATTGACCGTAGTTTGCGTGCTATCAATTAGTGTTTGTAGTGCTTCTCTTTCTGGACTCCACCAATAACCGTTATAAATAAGTTTGGCATATTTTGGCATTAGCTCATCTTTTAAATGCATGACTTCGCGATCAAGTGTTAATGATTCCATTGCGCGATGTGCTTTAAGCATGATGGTGCCGCCAGGAGTTTCATAACAGCCGCGAGATTTCATACCGACATAACGATTTTCAACAATGTCATCGCGACCGATGCCATGTTTACCACCAAGTTTATTTAGAGTAGCGAGCATGTCTGCTGCTGATAATTTCTTACCATTTAATGCAACAGGATCACCTGATTTGAATTCCAGTTCAATATACTCTGCTTCATCAGGTGCCTTTTCCGGTGACACTGTCCAACGCCACATAGATTCTTCGGGTTCACACCATGGATCTTCCAGTTCGCCACCTTCATAAGAGATATGTAATAAATTCGCATCCATAGAATAAGGAGAGCCACCTTTACGTTTGGCTTCTATAGATATGTCGTTCTTCTCTGCATAGGCTAATAATTTTTCACGTGAGTTCAAATCCCATTCGCGCCATGGAGCAATGACATGAACATCAGGCTTCAGTGCATAGGCACCTAATTCAAATCGAACTTGGTCATTACCTTTTCCGGTTGCGCCGTGTGAGATTGCATCAGCACCGGTTTCATTGGCAATGTCAATTAAGCGCTTTGCAATTAATGGTCGAGCAATGGAAGTGCCTAATAAATACTCACCTTCATAGATGGTATTTGCACGAAACATAGGAAAGACAAAGTCGCGGACATATTCTTCTTTAAGATCTTCAATATAGATCTCTTTAACGCCCATTTTCTCTGCTTTGATTCGTGCCGGTTCGACTTCTTCACCTTGGCCGAGATCCGCAGTAAATGTAACCACTTCACAATCGTAATTATCTCGTAACCAGGTAACAATAACTGAGGTATCCAGTCCACCAGAATAGGCGAGGACGACTTTCTTAATTTCTTTCTTTTTCATAGTCAATTTCAATCTTAAAAAGTTGGCTCATTCTAGCTTTTAATAGGGAAGTATCAACATTTATACATAATTAATGAATGTTTTTACTTCATTGAGAAATTCGTTGGGTTTTTCTGCATGTAACCAGTGTCCAGCACCTTCTATCATGGTGATTTCGGCTGCCGGGAAATATTGGTATATCGCCGTATTGTAAATACTAAGGAGATAATCTGATTCAGCGCCTCCCAGAAATAAGCTGGGTAGACGACTATTCATACTGCTCAATGACGAGGGAAATTCACTAATAGAGCTCAAGCTGGCAGTAATCTGCTCAAGGTTAATACGCCAGCAGAAATTACCTTCTGACCGAATTAGGTTCTGTAATATAAATTGCACGACGCTGGTTTCATTAGTTGTTTTTCGCAATTCCGTTTCAGCTTCGTTCCTGTTCTTTAATGATTTTAAATCTAGAGAGTTCATTGCTGCAACCAATAATTTGAAACCATGCTTGTAGTTGACTGGGGCAATATCTGCAACAATCAGAGCAGTAAAATGTTCTGGATTTTGCAAGGCGGCAGTCATCGCAACTTTGCCGCCCATGCTATGGCCGACAAGAATGATGTCATCCAGTTTTAATTTGTCAGCAAGAGTAATGATATCTTCTGCCATTTCCTCATATGACATGCTATCGGTGTGAGGCGATAGCCCATGATTACGCAGATCAGGTGTGATGACATGATGACTTTCTGCTAATGAGCGGGCGATACCTTGCCAATTTCGAGCAGAACCAAATAGTCCGTGGAGGATAATGACAGGTCGACCTTGACCATACTCTATGTAGTTAAGTGCGAGTGCTTTATTCAAAGGCATTTAAATATTGTACTAGTTACCTATAAAAATAGTGCATTTTTATAGGTAACCTAGCGTTTGGGTATATAGAGATCAGTAATCGTCCCTTCAAACACTTCAGCTGCCATCGCAACGGTTTCAGATAAGGTTGGGTGAGGATGTATGGTCAAACCGATATCTTCAGCATCACATCCCATTTCGATTGCCAGAGTACATTCAGCAATTAAATCACCGGCATTGGGACCGACGATGGCTGCGCCAAGTATTTTCTTCGATTCCTTATCAAATAAAATTTTAGTGATGCCTTCTTCACGACCTAAAGAAAGTGAGCGACCACTTGCAGCCCAAGGGAATACACCTTTGCCATATTCTATGCCTTTTTCTTTAGCTTCAGTTTCAGATAAACCTACCCATGCTATTTCAGGATCGGTATAGGCAACAGATGGAATGAACCTATCATCGAAACCAACTTTATGTCCGGCGATGACCTCGGCTGCAATCTTACCTTCATGCGTTGCTTTATGTGCCAGCATTGGCTGTCCGACAATATCGCCGATAGCAAAGATATTTGATACATTGGTACGTTGCTGATCATCGACAGGAATGAACCCACGTTCGTTAACATGTATGCCTGCGTTATCCGCACCGATATTATTACCGTTTGGCTGACGACCAACAGCAACAAGGACGGCATCGAACTGATCTTTTTCCGGTGCTTTCGCTCCATCAAAACAAACATCTATTCCATTCTTATTAGCAGATATAGATGTGACGGCTGTTTTCAAAAATATATTTTCGTATAACTTTTTAATACGTCGTTGTAATGGACGAATGATATCTTTATCACAACCTGCGATAAGATTATCTAACATTTCAACAACTGTGATCTTGCAACCTAGTGATGCATAAACGGTTGCCATTTCTAATCCAATAATACCGCCGCCAATGACAAGCATGCGTTTTGGAATTTTTTCCAGAAGTAATGCTTCAGTTGAATCCATGATGCGAGGATCATCGGGAAAGCTGGGTATTTTCGTAGCTTGTGAACCGGCTGCAATAATGGCTGAATCGAAAGTAATGATTTCGGTTTTTCCGTTATTTTTTACTTCTATAGAATTTGCCGAAGTGAATGTTCCTACACCATGAACGATTTCGACTTTCCTTTGCTTGGCCATAGCTTTTAAACCAGAAGTCAGTTTATTTATAACTATCTCCGTCCATGCTCTTACTGGTTTGGGATCAGGTTTCTTTGTTCCAAGATCAATACCGAGTTCTTTTAACTCTTCCGCTTCAGAAATAACTTTGCCAACATGAAGTAATGCTTTCGATGGAATACAACCAACGTTTAAACAGACACCACCAATTGATTCATAACGTTCTATTAATATAGTTTTTAATCCCAAATCTGCTGCACGAAATGCAGCGGTATAACCACCGGGGCCTGCGCCTAGTACCAGAACTTCAGTATGATGATCTGACATAATTGGGGACGGTGAAGCTATGGTTTCATGTTTTTCTAAGTTAGCTTCGTTTTGTTTTTTATCAACTGTTGTCGTCTCCTCTACTTCAACTTGCATAATCTCGCTGCCTTCGGAGATCATATCGCCAACTACAACGCTTATTTTTTGAATTTTTCCGGCAACGTCTGATGGAATATCCATGGAAGCTTTTTCTGTTTCCAGGATGAGTATGGATTGTTCTTTTTCAATAACATCACCTACAGATACGGGGATCTCAATGATTTCAACTGCGTCAAAATCTCCAATATCCGGAAGCAGAATCGTTTTTTTCATAGTTTTGCGTTTTATAAAGGTCAGTTATTAATTTGTTTTGGTATTTCTATTCAAGAATCTGGCCAAGCAGACGATAAATCTATAATAGCTAATAAAAGTATACATGAAATATTTCTAAGTGAGACTAAGATTATGAAAATCAAGGATAAATTTATAGTTAGTTCTATAGTAATGGGATTGATTCCTGCCATAGTTGTAACAGTTATGCTCAGTTCTTTTTATCTAAAGGAAGCGCGTATAAGTCTCGAACAAGTAGACAAAGAAGAATCATTGCAACTGGTTGAAGATATGAAGAAGACTGTTATGAAAACGGTCGCTACTACTGTGGTCATACTAATAATAGTATATGGAGCAATAGGTATTATTCTTGGAAAATATATATCAGCACCATTAAGCAATTTTGTAAATTTGGCAAAGGATATTAGTAAGGATCTATCCTCTGGTCAGGGTAGTTTACAGCACCGCTTAGATGAAACGCGCAAAGATGAAACAGGTAGTATTGCTAGTGTAATAAATGAATTATTGGAAATGTATAAGGAATTAATATCCAAATTAAGTGAAGCAGGCCAAAGTGTTTCACTTGCATCAAATGAGGTGAAATCAACGGTAGCGAATACGATTGATGGGCTAAGTGAAAGCAAGAGTAATATTGATCAGTTAGTTATTTCTATGGATCAAATGACACTTGCCATTGCGGAAGTCGCTAAAAGTGCTTCTTTTACTGCAGCGACAGCGAGTAAAGCAGATGCTGAAGCCCAACAGGGAAATATCGTTGTTGGAGAAACGGTAGATTCGATAAAGGTATTGGCAGAAGGTTTTCAACAAACGACGCAAGTAATGGAAGAACTACGTCAGGATAGTGACAACATAGGCTCGGTGCTGACTGTAATTGAAGATATTGCAGAGCAGACTAATTTACTTGCATTAAATGCAGCGATTGAAGCTGCAAGAGCAGGAGAACAGGGAAGAGGTTTTGCTGTTGTTGCAGATGAAGTAAGAACTTTAGCAAGGCGAACACAGGATTCAACAGTTGAGATTCAAACAATTGTTGAACATTTACAAAAAACGAACAGAAAATGCAGTCTCTGTTATTGAAAAAGGTAGTCAGGCGATGCAGCCCTGTTTAGAAAAAGCGACTGCTGCGAGTGATGCACTTAGTTCGATAACAAGCATTATGAATGAGATCGATAATATGAGTGCTCAGGTAGCGAGCGCCGCAGAAGAACAGAGTGCAACGATGAATGAAGTAAATAATTATGTTGGGAATATTAAGACATCAACAAATAATATTGTTGAGGTGTCAGAGTGTGCACAACTCGCAAGCAATTCTTTATCAAATACATCTGATAACTTGAATAGCTTTGTCTATAAATTTGATAATTAAAAAGGTCTACTAGCTTATCGATTTAAGCTCATATCATTACTACAGATTATAGCAATATATGTCGTATATCTGTCAGTATGGTATTCAGAAATTGAGTAAACTGTGCCCCTGCCACACCATCTATGACACGGTGATCATAAGATAAAGCAAAAGGCATGATTAAACGCGGTATAAAATCACCGTTTTCATAGACGGGTTTCATTGTTGCACGTGACACACCCAGTATTGCAACTTCAGGTACATTAACGATAGGTGTAAATTGTAAGCCGCCAATGCCGCCCAAACTTGAAATCGTAAAGCAACCGCCTTGTAAATCTTTTGGTAAAATTTTTCCTTCTCTTGCTTTGTTACTTAATTCAGTAATTTCACGTGCGATATCAAACAAACCTTTTTTATCTACATCGCGAATAACCGGAACAACTAAACCATTCTCCGTATCAACAGCAACACCAATATTAAAATATTTTTTAATATTTAAATTATCACCGCTAGGTTCAATCGAAGAATTAAAGTCCGGGAATTTTTGTAAGGCAACGACTGCGGCTTTTACTAAAAATGTAACCAACGTTAATCTAATGCCTTCTGCTTTAGCTGATTCCAGTTTAGATTTTCTAAAAGCTTCAAGTTCAGTAATATCCGCTTCATCAAATTGAGTGACATGCGGTACCGTTATCCAGCTACGATGCAAAGCTTGACCAGTAAGGCGACGTATGCGACTTAAAGCTTTTGTTTCAACTTCACCAAACTTTGAAAAATCAACAGGTGGAACTTCTGGAACTGAAAAAGCACCTTTGTTAGAAAGTTTTTCGCCAGACATAATGCTTTTGGTAAATGCTTTTACATCTTCTTTTAATATTCTACCTTTGGCTCCCGAACCATAAACAAGTCCCAGATCGACACCGAGTTCTCTAGCAAAACGTCTGGTTGAAGGACTGGCATGTGCTTTTGCCGATTTACTTTGACCTACTAGCTGACTTGTTTCAGGTGTCTTAGGTGCGGGCCTAGGTGTAGGGTTGGGTGTTGGTTTAGAAATTAGTACTGGCTCAGGTGCTGCTGTTACTTCTTTTTGTTTTGTTTCAACAATAGTTTGTGATTTCTTTTCTTCAGTTGGTTTACTTTCCACTTCAGTAGCAACAATACTGGCAATGACAGTACCTTGAGAAATTTTATCGCCAACATTGACCTTGATTTGTTTTATTTCACCTGCATAAGGTGAAGGGATGTCCATAGTTGACTTTTCACTCTCAAGCGTAAGTAAGGTATCTTCCACTTCAATCGTATCGCCAATATTGACGGCTATCTCAATGACCTCAATTGCATCGAAGTCACCTATATCAGGTAGCTTAATTTCTACTTCATTAGTCAAAATAATTTTTTCCTAAAATCATATATTCTTTATCACATTTGACCGCCATGGATGGCGGAAATACTTACCCCAGCAGTAGGCACTATAGGCGATGCAGGAGCAATTGTAAGTGCTTTTGACACAATAATCATTTCAACTACTAAACAGTTGTTGGTTCCGGTTTTTCTGGATCGATATCATATTTCTTAATGGCTTCGGCAACCGTTTTTGCTGGAACCTTGCCTTCATCAGCTAATGCTTTGAGTGCAGCGACAACAACATAGTATCGATTCACCTCAAAGAACTTACGCAGTTGTTTTCTTGTGTCGCTACGTCCAAAACCATCCGTGCCTAATACTGAATAATGGCCTGGAACAAATTCACGAATCTGATCAGCATAGATTTTCATGTAATCCGTTGCAGCTAAAGTCGGAATGCTTTCGTCTTTAAGTAATGATTCAACATAAGATACTTTTGTTTTCTTGGTTGGGTGTAACATATTCCAACGTTGTGTGGTTAAACCTTCACGACGCAATTCATTAAAACTGGTAGCACTCCAGATATTAGAAGAGATGCCAAAATCATTTTCTAATAATTCCGCTGCGGCAATAACTTCTCGTAAGATAGTACCGGAACCAATTAATTGAATTTGAACTTTACCTTTTGCGGCTTTCTTAAATAAATACATTCCCTTAATAATGCCTTCTTTCGAATTTTCTGGCATAGCTGGGTGAGTATAATTTTCATTCATAATGGTGAGGTAATAAAAAACATCCTCGTTATTTTTAAACATACGTTCCATACCATCTTGAATAATGACGGTTAGCTCATAAGCAAACGTAGGATCATAAGAAATACAGTTAGGTATGGTTGATGCAGATAAGTGGCTGTGACCATCTTGATGTTGTAAGCCTTCGCCAGCGAGTGTAGTTCGACCAGCTGTACCGCCTAATAGAAAACCACGCGCACGCATATCACCCGAAGCCCAGGCCAAGTCACCAATACGCTGAAAACCAAACATGGAGTAATAAATAAAGAAGGGAATCATTTGTAAACCATGATTACGGTAAGACGTTGCTGCGGCAATCCATGATGAATATCCGCCTGCTTCATTTATCCCTTCTTCAAGTATTTGTCCTTTTATATCTTCGCGGTAATACATAACTTGATCAGAATCTACTGGTTCATAAAGTTGTCCAACGGCTGAATAAATCCCGTATTGTCTAAACATACCTTCCATACCAAACGTACGCGCTTCATCTGGAACAATAGGCACAATATGTTTGCTGATCTTTTTATCTTTTAATAAAGCATTAAGCACACGAACAAATGCCATAGTGGTTGATATTTCACGTTCACCACTACCTTCAAGTAATTTTTTATGAATACTGATGTCAGGTATTTCAAGTTTTGCTGGTGGAGTGCGCTTAGCAAAGAAATAGCCACCCAAGGCATCACGTCGTTCTTTTAAATACTTTGATTCTTCACTATCTGCATCTGGTTTATAAAAAGGTGTATCGTTTATTTCTTCATCGGTAATGGGAATATTGAAACGATCGCGAAAATGTTTAAGTGACTCTTCGCCCATTTTCTTTTGTTGATGAGACATGTTCAGGCCTTCACCTGCTTCGCCCATGCCGTAACCTTTCACTGTCTTCACCAGTATTACTGTAGGTTGGCCAGTGTGTTTAACTGCTGCCGCATAAGCCGCATAAACTTTGTGTGGATCATGTCCGCCACGATTTAAACGCCAGATGTCATCATCTGACATATTAGCGACCATTTCTTTTAGTTCAGGATATTTTCCAAAGAAGTGTTCACGAACATAGGCACCATCTTTTGCTTTGTAAGTCTGGTATTCACCATCAACAACTTCTTCCATGCGTTTATATAGCATGCCGGATGTATCTCGTGCGATTAATGGATCCCAGTAAGAACCCCAAATCAGTTTAATAACGTTCCAGCCAGCACCACGAAAGGTACCTTCAAGTTCCTGAATGATTTTATGATTACCACGAACTGGGCCGTCTAATCGCTGTAAATTACAATTAACAACGAAGACCAGATTGTCGAGTTTTTCACGGGCAGCAAGACCAATAGCACCGAGGGATTCCGGTTCATCCATCTCACCATCACCCATAAATGCCCAGACTTTACGATTGGTATTCTTGATTAACTCTCGGTTTTCCAGATAACGCATAAAGCGCGCTTGGTAGATGGCCATTAATGGGCCTAGGCCCATCGATACTGTTGGGAATTGCCAATAATCAGGCATTAACCAAGGATGGGGGTAAGAAGATAAACCTTTACCATCAACTTCCTGTCGGAAATTCATTAATTGATCTTCAGTAATGCGACCCGTCATAAATGCGCGTGCATAAATACCTGGAGCTGAATGACCCTGTATATAAAGTAAGTCGCCACCATGATCTTTAGTCGGTGCATGAAAGAAGTGATTAAAGCCAACATCATATAAGGTCGCAGAAGAAGCAAAGCTGGCAATATGACCACCTAATTCACTGCTTTTACGATTTGCCTTCACCACCATGGCCATGGCATTCCAGCGTACTAACGAACGGATACGCCATTCAAGACCGGCATCACCGGGTGATTTCTCTTCTCGAGAAGGTGGAATGGTATTTAAATAAGCGGTAGTCGCGGAATAGGGTAGATAAGCGCCAGACTTACGTGCACGAGCGATGAGTTGCTCTAGAATAAAATGACTACGTTCAACACCTTCGTGTTCGAGCATGGAATCCAATGCATCTAGCCACTCTTGAGTTTCTTGTGGATCAATGTCTTTTTCTTGTTCTGACATAAAACCAGTATCCTTTCGTTGTTTTTCAGAATAAGTCGCTTAAGCAGAGTCGAAAATGCACTTTTCCGCGATTAATATGCCGTTCCTAATAATACTTCTAGGTAAGCGGCGTCAGTTCCGTGCTCGAATCCTCATGTATAAAACATACACTGCGGTTCTATGCGCGGTACTTCCTTGCTCTCACGAAAAAATTACTATTTTCGGAGCTACCCTTAACAAACTGGTATGATTCTTTCTTAAGTATAACCCTGTTTTATAGTTTAGTTTTTTTTCGGGCAAAAGTAAGCTTTTTGCTTTTTATCTATGCATTTTAGGTCCCAATATTTAGGTTATTGTAAGGAATTCTTAAAAATATGAATATTAAGTTACAACAAAAGGCTTCAGTACCAAGTAAGCAAAATATAAATGCCATTTCTAATTGGCTTATGGTTTTTGCTCTTCCACTGGAAAAAACCATAAACAAAGAAAGCCGGTTTCCATACCAAACACAGTTGCTCAATCGACGTAAGCAGCTAGCTTTAAAAAAAGCAGATAGCAGTCCTGTAACTATTGATCTGCCAAATACAAATTCCAGTCATGTTGCCTTTGCTACGATTGAATCGAAGATTAATAGTTTTGACTTATTAACATTAGCAAGAAAGATGGTTGCCGCACATTCATCGAGTAATCCTGCGCAATTAGGTTTATGTATTAGTGGTTTTAACAAAACAGATTCAGAACGCATTGCTGAAGCATTAATTTCAGCCGTATTAGCAGCATCAGCATCATTGCCAAATTTCAAAAGCGATAAGCAAACAACATCACGTCTAAAAAAAGTATCTTTGTTTGGTGTACATGCAAGACATGGTTTTAAGCAAAGCTTTGCTATTGCCGAAGGTAATGCTTTAACGCGAAGCTTAAGTATGCTGCCGCCGAATAAATTAACACCGACGGAATATCTTAAAGAAATAAAACTGATTGCGCGTGAGAATAAATGGAAGCTGGAATTCTATGATGAAAAAATATTAAAAAAGAAAAAAGCCGGTGCTTTTCTCGCAGTATCACAAGGTAGTCCGAAAGCTGATTCGGGCATAGTGCGTTTACGTTACACACCAAAAAATTCAAAAGGAAAGAAAGTGTTTTTAGTCGGCAAAGGCATTTGTTATGACACCGGCGGCACCAATCTTAAACCAGCAAACTATATGTTTGGTATGCATGAAGATATGCAAGGCAGTGCCGTTGCACTTGGTACTTTATTGGCTTTAAGCAAATTGAATTATAATCGTCCGGTTGAATGTTGGATGGCGTTAGCTATGAATCACATTGGTCCAAAGGCCTATAAACCAAATGATGTGATTACTGCATCTGATGGGACAACCATAGAAGTGGTTCATACTGATGCCGAAGGTCGTATGGTGTTATCAGATACCTTAGTATTAGCCTCAAAAGAAAACCCCTCATTAATATTGGACTTCGCTACCTTAACGGGTGGTTGTATGTATTCCATAGGCACATCTTATAGCGGTGTATTTACTAACAAGAAAGAATGGCACGCCGATTTAATTAAAGCGGGTGAAGATTCCGGTGAACGTGTTTGGCCATTTCCTTTGGATGAAGATTTTGATGAGATGATTAAAAGTGATATTGCCGATGTAAAACAATGTTCTCAGGAAAGTGGTGTCGATCACATTCTTGCTTCACGCTTCCTGCAACGCTTTATTAAAAATGATACACCGTGGGTACACATGGATTTATCCAGTAGTAACAAGAAAGGCGGTTTGGCGCATATCCCAACAGACACGATTGGTTTTGGTGTACGTTACAGTGTTAATTTATTACTGAATAATTATTTAAAGTAAAAAGTGACCTGTACCCCGTAAAACGGACACGGACTATGCAACCTGTTCTTCAAACTGGGAGGGTGAAATATTTCCCAGATGTGAATGCCTGCGTCTGCGATTATAAAACCCTTCTATAAACATAAACAAACTCATTCTTGCTTCCTCAATATTGTTATATCTTTCATGGTTAACGTGTTCAGTCTTTAACGTACCAAAGAAACTTTCAGCAACCGCGTTATCCCAACAGTTACCTTTACGACTCATGCTAATGGCCGTGCCTGATAAAACCTCTTCCAATTCTTCTGAGACATATTGGCTACCTCTGTCTGAATGAAACAGCTTGGGTAAACAACCACGATTATGTCGCGCCAGCTCAACCGCCTGACAAACGAGTTCCGCTTTCATGTGCTCCGCTAACTGCCAACCAATCACCTGCCTTGAATACAGGTCAATAATAACGGCGAGATAAACCCAGCCACCCTTTGTCGCAATATAGGTAATATCACTGACCCACACGGCATTTGGCTTATCAACCGTAAACTGGCGGTCTAACACATTATCTGCAACCGCTTGACCATGACTGGAATCTGTCGTTACCACAAATGCTTTATGCTGCTTAGGATAAATACCATTTACCTGTTTTAACCGTGCCACTCGCTTATGGTTAACCGGTTTACCTAAGTCACATAAATCATCCGTCAGACGTCTCACACCATAGGTGCGCTGACTATCAACAAAACATTGCTTTAGTTGTTCCAGCAACTGCTTATTTTCAACTTGTCGATGACTTTTTGGCCTACTTCGCCAATCATAAAATCCACTTTTAGACACCTGTAAAACCCGACACTGCAAACTGATATCAAATTCGTCATGCTCTAAAATAAACTGGTACTTTATGCTTGGTGCTGAGCGAAGTAGGCTGCCGCTTTTTTTAATATTTCACGCTCCTGCCTGAGCTGTACCACTTCTTTTTTCAGTGCTGCCAGTTCCTGCTCTGGTGTCATATCATGGTGGGTTCCTAAAACTTCGCCACGATATTTACTGATCCAGTTATAAAGACAATTTTCTTTCAAACCCAGTTCACGTGCCACTTTAGCCTGGCTCCCAGTACTTGATAGCGCCATCTTTACTGCATCTAATTTATACGATTTGCTATACTTCTTATTCGACATTTGGATACCTCTCTTATCTAATAGCTTAACTTAGAATTGTGTGTCCGTTAAATGGGGTACGTCTCAGAGTTAATAATTATGTTTAAAAATATAAGGATATTGATACTTTTATATATTTTGTTAATGGTGGCTGTCGGCGGTTGGTTAAGTAAGGCAAACACGACTGATTGGGATAAGCCATTAGAAGTTGTTATCTATGCTATCAATGCTGATGGCAGTAGTACCAGTCAAAAATATATTGATAAGTTAGAAAATAGTGATTTTAATGATATCGAAGAATTTTTTCAGGGCGAAGCAAAAGCTTATAATTTAGCATTAAAAAAACCAGTCGATGTTTCGTTTGCTGGAGAGTTGAAAGAAAAGCCACCTTTGCCACCGCGTCAAGGTTCTCAATTATCAATTATTATTTGGAGTTTAAAGCTACGTTATTGGGCCTGGCAAAATGATAATTACCCTTACCCTGAAGATGTGCAGATTTTTGTTTTATATTTTGATCCAGAAGAAACAAAAACTGTTGCACATTCACTGGGGCTACAAAAAGGGCTTGTTGGTGTTGTGAATGCCTTTGCCAGTAAAAAAATGAAAAAGGAAAATCATGTCATTATCGCGCATGAATTATTACACACGGTAGGAGCGGTTGATAAGTACGATCCTAGAACCAATCAGCCTTTATATCCTATTGGTTATGCCAATCCAGAACAGTCTCCACTCCATCCTCAGAAGAAGGCGGAAATTATGGCGGGACGAATTGCGGTAGCAGAGAATAAGGCAAAACAGCCAGAAAAGTTAAAACAGGTGATTCTTGGTGAAGCTACGGCTATAGAAATCAATTGGTTAGCAATTCCTGAGTAATATTTATCCACTTTTCAGATTCTATCTGTATAATTGCCGCTTTTTGCTTGAGGCATCCCCAAAGTGACCCAGAAACTCCGTAATATCGCGATTATCGCCCACGTTGACCATGGTAAAACAACCTTGGTGGATAAACTGTTAGAGCAATCCGGCACATTAGACACCCGTGCGGCTCCAGCCGAACGTTTGATGGATTCCAATGAGCTGGAAAAAGAGCGTGGTATTACCATTCTTTCCAAAAATACAGCCATTAAGTGGAATGATTACCGCATTAATATTGTCGACACACCGGGACATGCTGATTTTGGTGGAGAAGTTGAACGTGTGCTTTCCATGGTCGACTCGGTTTTATTATTAGTTGATGCTGTTGATGGTCCTATGCCGCAAACACGTTTTGTCACGCAAAAAGCATTTGCTATGGGTTTTAAACCGATTGTGGTAATTAATAAAATCGATCGTGATGGTGCTCGTCCTGATTGGGTACTCGATCAAACGTTTGATTTGTTTGATAAATTGGGTGCAACTGATGAGCAGTTAGATTTTCCTGTTGTTTATGCTTCTGCGCTCAATGGCTATGCGGGTCTTGAAAGTGATGTTCGCGATGGTGATATGACGCCTTTATTTGAAGCCATCATTAAGGAAGTCCCTGAACCGGATGTTGATGTGGAAGGCACGTTACAACTGCAAATTTCAACACTAGATTACAATAGTTACGTTGGAATTATTGGAGTGGGTCGAATACAGCGTGGTACCATAAAAAAAGGACAGATTAGTGTCATTGATGATGACGGCAAGATACGTAAAGGGAATATATCACAGGTTTATAGTTTCCTTGGTCTGGAACGTATTGAAGTTGAGTCCGCAACAGCGGGCGATATCGTTGCCATTTCTGGGCTCGATCCATTAAGCATTTCAGAAACGATTTGTGATCCGGAAGCAGTTGAAGCATTGCCGGCCTTAACGGTAGATGAACCTACGATTAGTATGACCTTTCAGCCAAATACCTCACCGTTGGCGGGTAAAGAAGGTAAGTACGTCACTAGTCGTAATATTTGGGATCGTCTGCAACAGGAATTAAAACATAACGTCGCCTTACGAGTAGAAATAACAGAAGAGGGTGATAAATATCGTGTCTCTGGTCGAGGTGAATTACATTTATCAATTTTGATCGAAACCATGCGTCGTGAAGGTTATGAGCTTGCAGTTAGTCGTCCTCAAGTCATTGTGCATGGCGAGGGTGATGATCGAACAGAGCCATACGAAGAATTAAGCGTTGATATCGAAGCTGAACATCAAGGTGCAGTGATGGAAAAACTCGGCGAACGTCGAGGAGATCTGAAAAACATGCAACCAGATGGTAAGGGTCGGGTACGTTTGGAATACATTATCCCTGCACGTGGATTGATTGGTTTCCGTACCGAGTTCTTAACACTGACTTCCGGTACTGGTTTATTGTATAACGTGTTTGACCATTATGGTCCTTATCAGAAGACCGGTATTGGACAACGACAGAACGGTGTATTGATTTCTAATGGCCAAGGTAAAACGGCAGGATTTGCTTTATTTAATTTACAAGAACGTGGAAAAATGTTCCTTGGACATGCTGCAGATATTTACGAAGGTATGATTGTTGGTATTCATTCGCGTAATAATGATCTAGTTGTAAACGTCATAAAAGGCAAGCAATTAACCAACGTGCGTGCATCGGGCACCGATGAAAATATTGTGCTTACACCACCGATAATTATGACGCTGGAACAAGCATTGGAATTCATTGATGATGATGAACTAGTTGAAGTGACACCAAAATCAATTCGTCTTCGTAAAAGACATTTAAAAGAACACGAACGTAAGACGGCATCAAGACAAGCAAGTTAAGTAATAAAATATATAGCCGGTTAATCCTAAGGATTAACCGGCTTTTTTTTTGACTATTAATATCTAACTAAAACACTATATTCTAGTGTCGTACTGCTTTCTGCAGGGACTTCGATATGCCATTCAGCTGTTCCAGAGGCTATCTTTTTAAACTTATGACTTTCTTTCGTCATTTTCCAATCACCAGGTATCGGTTCGCGCACAACAACAGTTACCGTTTCTGATTTCGCATTCTTTATTTTTATTTCGTAAGTACTTTCATAAGCATGACTGTATTTACCAAAGGCAACGCGTTTTTCAGAATTAGTTTGTTTTTTATCAGCGGTGATATCGAAGGCATCGCCTAACTTTAAACGGACATCTTCGTTCTTAGGTGTATGGTTAATATTATCTTCGCCGATAAATTGTGCATTTCCTGATTTATCTTTTTTATAAACTCTGACTACGCCTTTAGGCATAGGTAACCCCAAACCTGATTTTTTCTTATTTTTAAATTCGACATAAACTCCGACTTTTATTTTTTGTCCAAGATTGCCGTAGCTACTTCGGTAATAGTAATTGTTTCCCTGTAACAGGAATTCTTTGGTTACTGGAACTTGTGTTGCCGTTAATAAAGACACTTGTTTGGTTTGATTGTTGGAAATGGCTGTTGGACGATTTAAACTATATAGATGGTATTCAAACAAACTCTCTTCTTGCATTGCGCTGTCTTCCATTACCATCGCTTTTTCCATACGCATGGCGGGTCCTGCTAGTTGGCGCCCGAAATCATTCTTAACGACATTCACATCGCCTGCGACTAATTGAAGTTTGGCGTTGTTATAACTCGTGCCGCTTTTATTATTTAAAGTAACCCAACCAATCAAGTCGAGTTTATTATCTTTAGCATTAAGCTCGGCAACATAATCAGCTTTCCATGATAAACCGGAAGAAAGATAACTGAGTTCGACATCCTGTGCTTTGGATGTTGCGCTATTAAGTTGAATAACAAGGGTGGGTTGGTCGCGAAGGTTTTCAGGTACTTTGTCATAGATAAGTCGGCCACGTGGATTTGTTTCTATGCGATCACCAATTTGTACAACAACGCCTTGGTTGGTGCTGAGTACAGTAGCTTGCTCGATTGTTTCCACACCCGTTGCTGGGTTCATAGTGGCGATTTTAACTTGTTTGCCGACGTATTTTTCTAATAGTTTTTGTGGCGTTAATAAATCGAAATCAAAATTTTGTTCGATAACATTAAGACCAGCATTGTTAAGGTTTCTAAGTAAAGCGGTCTCAGGACGCATTTTTGCACTAACACCGCGAAAGGCAAGAAGGTTAAAGCCTTTATCAAGTGTGATGGTACGTTGGTCTTTGATTAAGGCCAGATTTTCGTTATATATTGTTACAGCGACCGATTTTTGATCTTCTAGTGAGGTGCGTTTTTCTTCTTCAGAGGCATAAGCAGTGGATGCAAATATAACGAGTATGGCAATACTCAAAGCACGACTGATTTTTATTAAATTTATTGATTTCATTACGTTTCTCCAGTTTGTTAAACAAGTATTTTGTAAAACTTACTAACTTAAACGTATGGTGTTTGGAAAGGGGTTAATTAATTTTGAAAAAATGCAGGCATAAAAAAACCCGGATAAATCCGGGTTTTTGTGTAATAAGTTTATTAAACTTATTTTTTCTTTGCTTCTTCGTCTCTGGCTTTAACTTCTGCAATAACTTCCTCTGCCACGTTTTTAGGACAAGGATTATATTGTAGGAATTCCATTGAGAACTGACCACGACCCGAAGTAATCGTACGTAAAGTACCAATGTAACCAAACATCTCACTTAATGGACATTCAGCCTTAATACGAACACCGGTAGTACCCGCGTCTTGAGATTTAATCATGCCACGACGACGGTTTAAATCACCAATCACATCACCAACATGGTCATCAGGAGTGAATACATCAACCTTCATGATAGGTTCCATCAATTGTGGTCCCGCTTTTGGTAAGCTTTGGCGATAGGCTGCTTTTGCTGCTAATTCAAATGCAATTGCAGAGGAGTCAACCGCGTGAAAAGCACCGTCCACTAGAGTGACTTTGAAATCTAAACAAGGGAAGCCGGCTAATACACCTTTATCCATGCTCTTTTCGAAGCCACCTTTAATAGCAGGCCAGAATTCCTTAGGTACGTTACCGCCGGTTACTTTTGATTCAAACTCATAACCACTGCCTGGCTCACCCGGTTCAAGAATATAATCAATTTTACCGTACTGACCTGAACCACCTGATTGTTTCTTATGGGTATAAGAGTCTTCAAGCGTTTTGGTAATCGTTTCACGATAAGCCACTTGTGGGCTACCAACAGATACTTCTACACCATGAGTACGTTTTAAAATATCAACTTTAATATCCAGGTGTAATTCACCCATGCCTTTAAGTATGGTTTCGCCACTGTCTTGATCGGTTTCAACGTGGAAAGAAGGATCTTCTTTAATCATCTTACCAAGAGCGACACCCATTTTTTCTGATGCACCTTTATCTTTTGGTGATATTGCAATCGAGATAACCGGAGCAGGGAAGACCATAGGTTCCAATGTTGCTGGATTATCAGGATCACATAGGGTGTGACCGGTTTGTACATTCTTTAAACCAATTGCGGCAACAATGTCACCTGCTTGTGCTTTATCGAGTTCGATACGTTCTTCGGCATGCATTTCTACAATACGACCGATACGTTCAGTTTTACCAGTGTAGGTATTCAACACGGTTGTGCCTTTATTAAGCGTACCTGAGTAGACACGAATAAAGGTTAATGCGCCAAAACGGTCATCCATAATTTTGAATGCTAGTGCGCGGAATGGACCTTCAGGGTCAACGATAGCAAATTCACCTGATTCATTACCTTCTAGATCGACTTCAGGTTGTGGTTTAACCTCGGTTGGATCCGGTAGGTAATCAATAACCGCATCCAATACCATTTGTACACATTTGTTCTTGAAAGCAGAACCGCAATAGGTAGGGAAGAAATCCAGTGCGATAGTACCTTTACGGATACAAACTTTTACATCCTCAATGGAAGGTTCTTCACCATCCAGATATTTCTCCATTAAGTCATCATCTTGATCAAGCGCCTTTTCGATTAGTTTTTCGCGCCATTCTTCGATAGCGTCAGCCATGTCTTCAGGTGGTTCTTGAATTTCAAATTTGCTTGCGTCATTGATGTCGTTCCATACCCATGCTTTACGAGTTAACAGGTCAACAGCTCCAACAAATTCATCTTCGATACCAATCGGTAACACCATGACCAATGGATTTGCACCAAGTACATCTTCAATTTGTCCGACTACGCGGTAGAAATCAGCACCAATACGGTCGAGTTTGTTAATGAAAATAACACGAGCAACTTCTGATTCATTTGCATAACGCCAGTTTGTTTCTGATTGAGGTTCAACACCGCCAGAACCACAAAATACACCAACACCACCATCGAGTACTTTTAATGAACGGTATACTTCAATTGTGAAATCTACGTGTCCCGGGGTATCGATAATATTCATTCGATAATCTTTCCAGAAACAGCTTGTTGCCGCAGACTGGATGGTAATACCACGTTCTTGTTCTTGTTCCATGAAGTCAGTAGTGGCTTCGCCATCATGTACTTCACCGGATTTATGAATCTTACCAGTTAGTTTCAATATACGTTCTGTAGTGGTGGTTTTACCCGCATCTACGTGTGCGAAGATGCCTATATTTCTATACTTCGATAAGTCAGTCATGGTTCTACTCTTAAAGTTAAATTATTGAAATCGATTACAGTCCCTGCACTAAGTTTTAGAACTAGCGCTATCAAATACCCACATCTACTGGAATACCACTGAGATGACCGTTTTGACGTACAAACTGGAGGGCGGGGAGTATAAACCAGAATGGCGAATTATGTGAAATTTCAGCGACAATTTAATCGAAATTTGGCTAAAAATAAGGCTTTTAAGCGGAAAATGGGCTCGAATTAGACACCTGGATAAAATAATCGCGTTGTTCGGCCTGTCAGAAGGAGAAAACTAGTCGTATAATTGGCTAAATGCACGATATTCTCAATCGAATTGCCGACGTTTTGCTAGAAGTAGAGGCCGATTTACGTAGACATGGGAAGTGGGACGAATGTAAGCCTGATGATAGATATCTCAGTAGTAGTAGTAGCCCATTTTGCCTCGATATGCTCAAATTCGAGCAATGGTTACAGTGGATATTCCTACCAAGAATGAAAGACACGTTGGAGCAAACCAAACCGCTACCAGCGCAAAGTGCCATTTTTGAATATGCTGAAGAATGTCTGCACAAAGATGACCCTTCAACGAATAGTTTATTAAAACAACTAAAAATCTTTGATGAGCTGATCAGTATTCAATCAGGTGCATTAAGTTTAAAATATCGAGCTAAAACATAGGATATGATTTAGTAATGCCGTAACAGTTTCTTTAAGTAATCATATTTTTTTAAGGAGGATGAATATGTCGGAAATAATTATTAACCAGCTAAAAGAGTACGCAACTATTATCGCGGAAGATATGATCGTCGATAAAACCGGTTCTGAATTTACACAAGATCTACAAGACGCATTCACACGGGCAATGGATTTTTCCAAATTAATCTGTCCAGCTTGTTGGGTAAAAGAAAATCAATCCATTGTATTAAATACGGAAAGCAAATCCGATTCGACAGAATCATACGCCTGCGAAAAATGTGATTTTGATGAAGAGTTAACAGTAGAGAGTTAGCAGCGAGTCTCGCTATTAAATAAATAGTTACATTGAGTAATGGATAAGCTAGATAAAGTTGTTGCCGATGCCAAGCGAAATGCCGAGACAAGAGGGCATGGCTATCGAGAACAGGCGCTAAAGCTTTATCCCTGGGTATGCG
>LWDU01037582.1_pt1 | contig 91720 bp, 81 predicted proteins | sample 727161 | NCBI WGS metagenome assembly LWDU01 (sample SAMN04566230, study PRJNA314399) | hydrothermal vent metagenome | isolation source: deep sea hydrothermal plume seawater | place: Mexico: Gulf of California, Guaymas Basin | collected 2004-07-11 | reverse complement strand
GCAGCTCCTGTTCGAGTTCCTGCTTCCGCACCCTGCGGGGCAAACGCTCCCACAGTGACTCCTGCTACACCTCATCCATGTGCCTCTTGGGTCGCTTGACTCAGGACGGTCCAATGGTGTTGGTGCTGGTGGTGGTGGACGAGCGCGGCAAGGGGTCCCGCTACGGGGCCGATGCGGCGGGGCCAGCGGCGATGCGCCTCTTGCGTCGGGCTTTCTTTCTGGACCGCGAACGAGGTCAGACCCGGCCCGCGCCCGAGCGCTTGACCGCCGAGGCGTTTGCCTTGTACGAACAGCCCTGGAGGCAGATTCGATGAAGCTCTCCCAACTGGTCGAGGCCATCGGCGGTGTGTTGCGCTCAGGTGGTGCGGATCCCGAGGTTACCGCGGCCCAGCTGGACTCGCGTCAGGTGTGTTCAGGCCATATCTTCGCAGCCCTTTCGGATAGCCAGGTCGAGCGCCAGCGGTTTGTCCAAGACGCCCGGCGCAACGGGGCTGTGGCGGTCCTGACCGACTGCTCTCTCGACGCCAAACACGCTCCCGTCCAGTGGATTCATCCCCAGCCCACCGTGGCCCTTGGAAAGGCCTGTCACCTGCTGGCCGACAACCCTGCACGGGGCATGACCGTGATCGGCATCACCGGTACCAACGGCAAGACCACCACCGCCCACATAGTGGCCCACATCCTGCGCCAGAATGGAATGCGTCCGGGAGTCCTGGGCACCGCTGGCCATCGCCTGGCCAACGACACCTGGCTGCCCGCCAGTCACACCACTCCCACTGCCCCCGTTCTGGTCGACCTCGCGGCCAGGCACAGGGACTTGGGCGGTGATTGCTTGATCCTGGAACTCAGCTCACACGCCCTGGTACAGGAGCGTCACGCGGGCCTGACTTTTGACGCTGCGGTATTTACCAACTTGACCCGCGAACATCTGGACTACCACGGCGACATGGGGGCTTATCAGGCGGCCAAGGGTCGTCTGTTCGCCGCCCTCAAGCCGGGTGCACGAGCTATTGGAAATCTGGACGATCATGCTTGGCCGGGTTTTGCTGCTTTGGCCCGTGAGCGCGGTGCCGTAGTTTTGACAACCAGCACGCGACAGCGTGCCGATCTTTGCGCGTACGCGTTGCAAGCGACCTCTCAGGGAATTACTTTCTTCTTTCAAGGGATGGGGATCTCTGAACAGAAAACTTGTTTTCCTCTGTTTGGTCGCTTCAATGTGGAGAACGCACTGGCGGCACTTGGTTGCGCGCTTGTCGCGGGAGTGAAACTGGACCACGCGTTGGCCAGTCTTGCTTCCTGCACGCCAGCCCCGGGACGAATGGAAGTCCTTGGGGTTGGCGGCGACCCTTTTCATGGGGGTGCCTCCTCACATGCCCGCGTGGTGGTGGACTACGCGCACACCCCTGATGCTCTGAGCCAGGCCCTTGAGGCTCTGCGCGCTTCCCAGCCGGCAGGCGGACGCCTGATCTGTGTCTTTGGTTGTGGTGGTGAGCGCGACCAGGGCAAGCGTCCTCTGATGGGGAGGGTGGCGAGTCAGCAGGCGGATCATCTGATCGTTACCAATGACAATCCGCGCTCGGAGGATCCTGACGCGATCGCCAAGGGCATCTGTGCAGGTATAGACCACAGCGCCTGCAGCGTAGAGATTGACTTGGATCGGGAGCGCGCGATCCGCGCGGCCCTGGCACCGGAAATCCTCTCCGATGCGCGCAACACCGTGCTGGTGGCGGGCAAGGGACACGAAACCAAACAAGTGGATGCGGAGGGCGTGCACGACTTCGACGACCGGGCCTTGATTCGAGAGCTCTTGCAGGAGGCTATGTCTTGCCGCACCTGACCCTGGATCTGGTACTCCAAGCCAGCGGTGCGCGTCTTGTGCGTGGGCCCAAGCGCATGGACCTAGGGGGAATTTCCACCGACACCCGTTCGATCCGCGCCGGAGACCTGTTCCTGGCTCTGCGCGGACCGAGTTTTGATGGTCAGGCCTTTGTTGCTCAAGCTGTGCAGGCGGGGGCTTCGGCTGTCTTGCTGCGCGAAGGGGGTGAAGTGCCGGAGTTGCCCGAGTCCGTGTCTGTTCTGATCTGCGCCAATCCCCGCCGGGCCCTGGGAGAAATCGGAGCCGCCTACCGCCTGCGCCAGGATGTACATGTGCTGGGCATCACCGGATCCTGCGGCAAGACCAGTACCAAGCAGATTCTCCTGCAATTGCTCGAGAGTTCCTCCCTCACCCCGAGCGCTTCCCCCGCTTCCTTCAACAACGACATCGGTGTGCCCCACACTCTGCTCAGCTGTGCTCCCGAAACCGACGTGCTCATTCTTGAGATGGGCACCAATGGCAAGGGCGAGATTGCGAACCTCTGTCGTCTGGCCCAACCCACCAGTGCCATCGTGACCAATGTGGGGCCCAGTCATCTAGCAGGGCTGGATGACGAGGACGGAGTGGCTCTGGAAAAGAGCGCCCTGCCCGCATCGCTGGGCCCGGACGGTTTCTGTGTGCTCAATGCCCAGTGTCCCCGCACAAGCCGAATGCGCCGCCTTACCCGCGCCCGCGTATTGACCTTTGGTCTTGGAGATGAGGGCGATCTGATTGCCCGAGACCTTGTGTTCCACGAAGGCTGCTCGGTATTCACCTTGGCTGGGGACTTGATTCCCAAGCCGCGCCAGGTGCGCGTGCCTCTCTTGGGTCATCATCAGGTGCAGAATGTCCTGGCAGCCCTCTGCGCCGGTCTTGGCCTGGGCCTGGAGCTGGATGAGCTGCTTGTGGGCCTGCCCGCAGTGGCCGCAAGTCCCGGTCGGGGTGTGCAGATCGAGGTCGGGGGCATGCGCCTGATCGACGAAACCTACAACTCTAATCCAAGTTCCATGCGTGCTGCTCTGCGCGTCCTGGCGGGGATGGAAGGCGGTGCTCCTCGGGTGCTGGTGATGGGGGATATGAACGAGTTGGGCGAGGCTTCCCGGGAGTTGCACCGGGACCTGGGACGGGATCTGGCCCAGGCTGGCCTGCAGCGACTGATTCTCGTTGGATCAAAGGTGCAAGACACCCATGAGGGCGCCCTGGCTGCAGGCATGGATCCCGCCATTGTGTGCTACTTCGCCGATCTGGAGCAGGCGCGCATGGCTCTGCCCGCACAACTCCACCCGGGTGACACGGTGCTGTTCAAGGGCAGCCGTGGTGCTCACCTGGATCAACTCGTCTCGGACTTACACGCCGCCAGGGGGGCAGCGCAGCTCGCGCAGGCCTGATGCTTTACATCCTGATGCACGAGTACGCGGGGCTGGGCCTCTTCCGTTACATCAGCTTTCGCGGTGCAATGGCCGTGCTGACCGGTTTTGGCCTGGCACTTCTGATGGGAGGCCCGGCGATCGCCTGGCTCGAAAGTCACCGCATTCGCGAAGACGTGAGCAAGAGCGACTCCGATGCTCTGGCTGCCCACTCGCGGGCCGCGGGCAAGATGGGGACCCCGACCATGGGTGGGTCCTTTCTGGTGGCGGCCTTGTTGTGCACCACCTTGCTGTGGTGTCGCCTGGATAATGTGCATGTGATTCTGGGGCTCGTCTTGGTGGCGGGCCTGGGAGCCGTGGGCTTTGTGGATGACTTTCTCAAGCTGACTGTGCGCGGCAGCGATGGCTTGAGCGAGAAGAGCAAGCTGCTGGGACAATTGGTGGTTGCAGGGTTGGTAGTGGCCGCCATGGCTTGGACCGCCCACGTGTCCGGTCGCTACAACCTGCTGGCCATGCATCCACCCTTCTTCAAGGGCTGGTCAATAGATCTGGGCCATGATGTGTTTGGCATGGGGATCTTCGTGATCGTTGGCTGGCTGGTGGTGGCGGGTACTGCGAACGCGGTCAATATCACTGATGGCCTGGATGGTCTGGCCGCCGGCTGCACCATGCTTGCGGGGGGTGCTCTGGCGGTTTTTTGCTATGTGATGGGGCGTTGGGACTGGACAGACTATCTCGGTCTGACCTATGTACCCGAGGCTGCCGAGATGAGCGTCATGGGCGGAGCTCTGGTGGGATCCTGCGCGGGGTTCTTGTGGTTCAATGCTTTTCCAGCACGAGTCTTCATGGGAGATTCCGGTTCATTGCCCCTGGGCGGCTTGCTCGGTTGGATGGCTCTGGTCAGCAAGCAAGAACTGGTGTTGCCTCTGATTGCTCTGGTGCCCTTTGCGGAATTGGGTTCCACCGCGCTGCAGCGGGTCTACTTCAGGCTCAGCGGAGGCAAGCGGATTTTCACGATCGCGCCCTTGCACCATGCCTTCAATCTTAAAGGGGGTCTCTTCCGGCCCTCTCCCACGGGCGCAATCCACGAGGTAACCGTGGTCGTCCGTCTTTGGCTGGTGGCCGCCCTCGCGGCTTTGACCAGTTTGGCCTTGCTCAAGGTGAGGTGAATCCATGGCGCGCTTTCAGAGACGAGCTGGTCAATCAGCGGCAGCCCTGGGTGCTGCCTCCGAGGTCCAACTCGGTCTGTTCACACGCATAGGCGCCATCACTGCTCCCAAGCCCGCAGCCAATCCGGCGGAGCCCGCCAGGATCATCTTCTGCTTGACCCTGGCCATGATGGGCCTTGGGTTGATCATGCAGGTCAGCCACGCGGCCACCACCTTGCCCATGGCGGCCTTCCGGGAAGAGCTGGTCAATCTAGTTGTCATGCGCGGCATGGCGGTGTTGGCCCTGCTTGGCGCCTGGTGGATAGGCCTCGCTCGTCTACGTCCGATGATCCCTGCCCTGGCCGTGATAGCGGTGGTGCTGTTGTTGTTGGTTTTTGTGCCGGGTTTTTCTGTGGCTATCAATGGCAGTCGTCGCTGGATCCAGATCCCGGGCCTGTCCTTCACCATTCAGCCATCGGAAGTGGCAAGGGTGTTGGCGATCCTCTGGCTGGCCCGCCGCTGTGTGGACCTGGGGGATCGGGTCAGCGACGGCCTGCGAGGCTACTTGCCAACCTTGGTAGCGGGCTTGGTGGTGACGATCTTGATTCTCCTTGAGCCCGATGTGGGCAGCACCCTTCTGTTTGGCGTTGCTTGGATGGCCACCATGTGGGTCGGCGGGTTTCAAGGGCGGCATCTAGCTGTGTCAGCGGTCAGTTGTGCTTGCGCGATTCTCTTGGGTGCTGCCAGCGTCTTGGGCTACGTGCGGGACCGGCTCGCGGTGTTCTTTGGAGAAGCATCCAATGATCAGGTGGCCAGGGCGGCAGAGGCCATGGCCAGCGGGAATTTCTTCGGTCAGGGCCTGGGGCAGGGCGGTTTCCGCAACGCGAGCCTGCAGTACATGCAAACCGACTATGTTTGTTCCCTGGTCGGTGAAGAACTCGGGCTCTTCGGCGTGCTTGTGTTGGTGGGTCTCTGGGCAGGCTTCATCTGGAATGGGCTGCGGTTGGTGCGCACGGTCAAGGATCGCTTCGCTGCATTGGCTGCCTTTGGTCTGACTGTGGGCGTGACCACCCAAGCGATGATTCACTTGGCGGTGGTGACCCAGCTTTCGCCGCCAAAGGGCATGGCCCTGCCCCTGATCAGTGATGGGGGCTCGGCGCTGCTTGCGACTTGCCTGGCCATCGGCCTGGTCCTAGGCGCCGCTCGGGGGGAAGACCACCCGGCCTGACTCTTCACGCGGACCATCCGGTCTGTGCTGCCAAGTAATCACACTCTTGATCTGACTCACAAATATTCACTCACCGTCTCTAGTCCCATGCAGAAAATCGAACGCTATGGAGTCCTGGCTCTAATTCTTCTCGTGATTACCCTGATTGCCGTCGGGACCTGGGGAGAGCGGCCGGAGAGCATTGAAAATCAGGTGGCACAAGGCCCTGAGGTAGCAGTCAATCGTCGCGTGCGCCCTGGGGTTCAGCCCAGAGCTGTTGCGGAGGCACAGGTACCTCCACAGACCCAGGGTTCTTCTTTGCCTGCGGATCCCGCTCTAGGCATGCGCAGTACCCGAGATACCACGGCTGGGGCTGGGGAGCTTCGCGCCCAAGACTTCCGCTCCGCTCGGCTCAGGCGGGCAGCAAAGATCCTGCAACAGGCCCCGGCCAGGCGTCCGGCCACGCACAGCCTGCAGGACAAGGCCCCCGAGCAGGGGCTTGTGGGAGATCAGCGCTCCAAGCCCGGGGCGATCCAGAGCCTTCCTGGGCGGGTGCATGTGGTGCGATCCGGCGAAGTGTTCAGCACAATAGTTGAAAGGGAGTGTGGCGGCAGGCGCTTTACCGGCCAGGTGATGGCTTGCAATCCCGGCCTCGATCCCGACCGTATTTTTGAGGGCCAACGAATCATGCTGCCCGCTCGGGACAGCGCTCTGGTGAGCCGGGGCTCGGCGGTCACTGACACTGCCGCGGTTCGCAAGCAGCCCACAGTGGTCGAGGCTTCCGACAAGCCTGAGACTTCTGGCCGCGTGCGCAGCCTGAACGTCTATCGCGTGCAGTCCGGTGATGTGCTCAGCCGCATTATCAGTGCCAACTGTCCCGCAGGAGTTCGGCTCTCCGATGTGGTGGCATTGAACAAGGGCATGGATCCGAATCGCATCCTTGTGGGTCAGGAATTGCGTCTGCCCCGCACTGCGCCGCGATCAGCGTCAAAGTCCAGCCAGCGCAGCAGGCCCAAGACTACCCCTTCGGCGCGCACGCCCAGTGGCCCGACCCATCGGGTTCGCCCGGGGGACACTCTCGGCCGCATCGCGACCCAACAGGGCTGTACGGTGGCCAGTATTGTGGCCGCCAATCAGGGGCTCGATCCCGATCGCATCCGCGTCGGACAGGTTCTGCAACTGCCCGGCAGCAGTAGCAACACCAGGGCCCAGGATCCTCCTGGCGGGGCGTTCACCCCGGCGCAGGCCTCAGGCCTCGGTGGTCGCAGATGGCCCGGAGTAGAATGAGTGCTCCCTTGCGCTATGGAATCCTGCTGGGTTGCTTGCTGTTGCTAGGGCTCTTTATGCCCGCGACCTGGAAATTGCTCAGGCCCCGATCCAAGGCTGTGCACGCTGGGAGCGAAACCGCCCTGCACCTGGGTGTGCAGCCAGGCGTTCCTTCACCCATGGGGCTCCGGGTATCCCCCTTGGCCCCTGCCAGAGGCCAGATGCAAGGGGAGGCATCCGATCCCAGCGCAACCCTTGCCCTGCATTCCATTCCAATGGCCGAATCAGCGACTACTCCCCTGGACCCCGCCGAAGCCGTCATCTCCCCCGCCCTCCTTTCTGGCCGGTGAGCACCCAAGGGCTGCGTCTGGCCCTCGCGGGCGGGGGAACCGGAGGCCACCTGGTCCCGGGTCTCGCTCTGCTCGATCATTGGGCCCAGCAGAAGGGTTCAACGCCCTTGGATCTGCTTTGGTTTCAGAGCGGTCGTGCGGTGGAGCAGCGCGTGCTTGAAGGGCTCGAGGCACGCCTCGCGCCGACACCGGTGGAGCGCGTGCAACTCAGCCTTGAACCTCCGGGTGGGGGAGCCCCTTCGACCGCGCGCGTCCTGTTGCATCTTCTGCCCCAAGCCCTTCTCGCTCGCCGGGCCCTCATCGCACACAAGAGCGATGTATTGCTAGGCCTCGGTGGTCTTACTTCTGTCCCTGCCGCCCTCGCCGCGCGCAGCCTGGGCATTCCGATTGCCTTGCTCGAGATCAACGCCACTCCTGGCCGCGCCACGCGTCTGCTCGCACCCCTTACAAAACGAGTGTTTCACGCCACCGAAGGCACTTGTCCCCCCAAGAGTTCAGAACGACACAAGATCACTGGCGCCCCCGTTGCTCCAGCCTTTCGTCGTCAAAGGACCGAAGACCTGGCCGCCCGCAAGGCCTTGGGCTTTGACCCCACCCGGCCACTGCTTGTGGTTCTTGGGGGCAGTCAAGGGGCTCAGAGCCTGAATCGTTTCATCACCCAGCATGATCATGAGTTTGCCGCCCAGGGCATCAGCGTCTTCCAAGTGGTGGGCCCCAAGCGTTCTTCCGAAGGCGCACCCCCGCGCCCCGGTCTGCAAGTCGTGGAATACTCCCGTGATGTGCCTGCCCTGCTCGCCGCCGCCACGCTGGTGCTTTGCCGTGGTGGTGCTTCTACCCTGGCGGAGGTCGGAGCCGTGGGCACTCCGGCCGTGGTCGTGCCCTATCCCCATCACGCAGACCGTCATCAGGAGCGCAACGCGGCATTGTTGGGGGAGGGCTGTTTGATTGTTCAAGAGCAGGACTTGAACCAGGACCGCTGCGCTCAACTCGGTGAGCTGCTCAGCGGCAAGGGTGAAGAGCAGCGCTCGGCCATGAGGCGAGCCCTGGGGCAAGCGTCTCCCCCCAATGCCGGCGAGTCGATCCTGAGGGAGATCCAGGGGCTGTGCGCGGGATCTCTGGCCTAGGTCACGGATCCTGCTCTTCGCCCACATCAAAGTCCTCGGGCAGAGGCCCCCGCTCTTCGTGCTCGCTCAGAATTTTCCTGGCCTCTTCCAGCTGGTCCTCGGGCACCAGGACCTGTCCCAAGCCGCCTCTCAGGCGGCTGGCCAGGGCGAACTCGTCCATCAATCCCTCCCCCGCCACCTGGGCAGGAATCCCAGCACCCGTGAGCAGGCTCTTCAGGATCAGGGCAGAGGTGTGGGAGCTGCCAGTCCAGGCGACGATCAGAGGGGCGGTCATGCTCGTAATTCTAAGGCAGCGGCGAATTTGTCGTTCCCGGATACCAAATGCTGGAGTGCAGAGGTTCCATTTGGTGGGATAGACCCGTGCAAGAGACCCATTCCAAAGACATTACTTCTACAGTCAGTACCTCCTCTCCTCGTCTGGTCCCGGGCATCGCTCAGCGGGTGCATCTGCTGGGGGCGGGAGGGGCAGGAATGAGCGCCATCGGGCAGTTGCTCCAGATCCGGGGCCATGTGGTCAGCGGTCATGATCCCATGCCCTCCGCGTTTGTCAGTGCCCTCGAATCCAGTGGGGTCGTGGTGGCATCCGGTCCTTCTGCTTCGAATCATTGGCCAAGTGATGTCCAGACTTTGATCCGCAGTGCGGCGGTGCCGGACTCAGACCCCCAGGTTCTCGCCGCCGAGGCTGCGGGTGTGCCCGTGTTGCGTTACAAACATGCGCTTGGGGCCGTGACTGGCAAGGACTCTCTGGCGGTCGCAGGGACCCATGGCAAGACCACCACCACGTGGATGTTGTTCGAGGCCTTGGGTGGGTTGGATCAGGCGCGTTCCCTGGCGGGCATGCCCCTAGAGGGCGCGGGCATCTTGGTGGGTGGTCTGCACCAGCGATTGGGCTGCAATGTAGTTGCGCCCATGCCGGGCGCGCCCACGGCAGTGGAAGCCTGCGAGTACGACCGGACTTTCTTGGAACTCAGTCCCCGCGGCGGGATCGTCACCAACCTGGAGGCGGATCACTTGGACTACTACGGATCCATGGAAGCTCTCGAAGGGGCCTTTGCGCGCTTTGCCGCTGGTATTGATCCCGGGGGATTGCTGGTGCTCTCGTCAGACGCGCCCGAGTTCCTGCGCGAGGCTGCGTGCTGTGAAGTCTGGACTCTTGGACGGGAGTACGACGTGGAATTGCACGGGGAGGACCGGGGCTATTTCTCGATTCGCATAGTGGGGCCCGGTTGGGCGTCGGGCGTCGTGCGCTTGCAAGTCCCCGGGCGTTTCAATGTGGACAACGCTGCGGCTGCGGTGGCATTAGCCGTGGGGCTCAGTGCAAGAGGCGACAGTGGCCTTGATCAAGCCCTGCTCGCAGAGCACGCCGCTCGGGGAGTCGCGCGCTATGAGGGCACGAAACGCCGCTTCGAATCCTGGGGCGAAGTGCAAGGGGTGCAAGTGGTGCACGACTACGCTCACCATCCAACGGAGGTGCGCGTCACGCTTGAGGCAGCTCGCCGAGTTTTTCCAGGATTGCCTCTGCACGTGTTCTTCCAACCCCATCAGGCCAGTCGAACCCACCGGTTCCTGAAAGAATTCATTGAGTCCTTGCGCGGGGCCGACCGCGTGGTGGTGGCGGATGTGTATGGTGCGAGGCAGACCATCGATGGTCGTCAAGCGGGCGCTGAGGACCTGGCGGTGGGTTTGCGTCGGGCGGGGCTCGATGCCTCAGCCGGTGGAGGGCTCAAGACGGCCCTTGCCGAACTGGTCCAGGGGATTGTTGACCCCGCCGCCGTCTTGGTTCTTGGAGCGGGCGACATTGATAGTACCCATGATGACCTTCTCAGCCAGCTGGCCCTGCGCCTCGACTCCTGAGGCAGACCTCTCGCCCCATACATTCATGCGAGTGGGTGGGCGTGTGGAATGGTTCTTGGAGCCCACTACCCCAGAGGAACTGCGCTCGGCGGTCAACGCTTGTCGTGAGCGAGGGCTCGCTCCGCGCATCCTGGGTGGCGGGGCGAACCTGATTATTGCCGATGGGATTCTGCCCGGGGTGGTGATCGGCACCGGGCGCATGAACCGGCTATTTCGCATTTGGCCCGCTGTGGACGGGGAGGGCAGTTCCGATCAAGAGCAGGACCCCTCCGCTTGGAGCGCCGAGCCGAGCGGTCGAGTGGCCCCCGCGGACCCGGCCCTTGATCCGCGCCTTGTGGGTTGGGCGGGCACGACCTTGCCGTCCTTGGTGCGTGCAGCGCGTGATCTGGGCTACGGGGGCATCGAAGGAGTGGTGGGGATTCCCGGTCATCTTGGTGGAGGAGTGGCCATGAATGCGGGCGGTCACTGGGGAGAGCTTTGGGATCACATCGAGTTGGTGCGGGTGATCGATGAAGAGGGCGAGTTCTTGGACCTGACCCCGGAGCAAGTCCAGCCCGGTTACCGTAATGGCAACCTGGGAACAAGAGTTGTGGCCGCGGCAATCCTGCACTTTGAGCCCGCGCCCAAAGCTCTTATCGAACAGCGCATGCGCGAGATCCTGCGTGAGAAAAACGCTGTGCAGCCCGTGTCTGAACGCAGTGCCGGGTGCGTCTTCAAGAACCCTGACCTGGAAGTGTCCGGCGGGCGCGGGGCCGGGCGCCTGGTGGACGACTGCGGCCTCAAGGGGCGCTCAATCGGAGATGCCATGGTCAGTCCCCTGCACGGGAACTTTGTGGTCAACAGGGGCGCTGCCCGTGCCACGGACGTGCTGGCGTTGATTGAGGAGGTGCGCGCAGAAGTTGCCCAGCAGACCGGCATCGAGTTGGAGCTCGAGGTCAAGCGTTGGTTGGATTGAGGGCTCTGGCCATTGGGTGCGCCTCCGCATCCAGCTGGATCTCAAGAGCAAGGCATGGGCGGGAATCTCTTGGCTTGACGTTGACTAGGCTCTGGCCAGCTCTTGGATTCAAGCGCCTTGGCAGCTCCCAAGGGACTCGGAGTTCAATACCTGAATCCAAGCCAGTTGAGCCCCAAGCAGCCTGACCAGCGTCAGGGCCTGCTTTTCTCATGCTCTTCGTCGTTGCTGGGGTTAGACTCTGCGCCCCAGTCGACACAGGAGTGCGGCGGGGCCCGAGGGCTGGCTCAGGTGGAGTTGGTCTCGTTGGACTTCACTCCTTACCTACGCCCTCATGGAAGAGACCGCGTCGGCTCCGCAAGTTGCGGAGCCCTATCCCCTGTCCACCCTGCGCCACTCAGTCGCGCACCTGATGGCCTCCGCCGTGCAAAAACTGCACCCAGGCGTCCAATTCGGTTTCGGCCCCTGTATCGACCACGGGTTCTACTACGACTTCGATCTGGAAGAGCCCTTGACCGACAAGGACCTGAAGAAGATCGAGAAGGAAATGCGGCGCATCGCAAATCGCTCGCCTGCCATTACCCGCAGTACGGTTTCGCGGGATGAAGCCCGGCGCATCCTCGAAGGTTGGGAGCAAACCTACAAGCTCGAAGCCCTCGATCTGATTCCAGAGGACGAAGAGATCTCGTTCTACACCCACGGCCCCGATGGGGAACAGTGGGGGGATCTATGCCAGGGACCCCACATGGATTCCTTCGTTCAGTCCTTCAAATTCAAATTGCTCAACCTTGCGGGTGCCTATTGGCGAGGGGATGAGAAACGCCCCATGATGCAGCGCATCTATGGAACGGCCTTTTGGTCCCAGGAAGCTCTTGACGCGCACTTGGAGTGGCTGGAGGAAGTGCGTAAAAGAGATCACCGTCGCCTTGGCACCGAGATGGATCTTTTCAGTACTCACCCCGAAGCCGGCACTGGATTCGTTTTTTGGCACCCTGCCCTGGGCACAGTGCGCCAGTGTATTGAGCAGCTCTGGTGGGACTGGCACCTGGCCGACGGCTACCGCCCCGTCTACACACCCCATGTTTCACGTGAAGAGCTCTTCGCGGTTTCGGGGCACCTGGAGAACTACGGCGACATGATGTACGCGCCCATGGCGCTAGATGATATGCCTTACCGGGTCAAACCCATGAACTGCCCTGGTCATGTGTTGATCTACAAGAACCGGGGCCGCTCCTATCGCGAGCTGCCTCTGCGCTGGGCAGAGCTTGGCACGGTCTACCGCTATGAACGATCGGGCGTGGTCCACGGCATGCTGCGCGTGCGCGGCTTCACCCAGGACGACGCCCACATTTTCTGCACGCCGGAGCAGCTGGCGGGTGAAATCGCCGGAGTCTGCCAACTGGTCGATCGCTTCATGAAGACCTTTGGCTTCGAATGCACCGCCTATCTGGCCACCCGCCCTGCAGAAAAGACCATTGGCGATGACGCCATCTGGGAAAAGGCCACTCAGGCATTGCAGGAAGCTGCGGATTCCATCGGCCTCAAGCTGGAACCCGACGAAGGCGGTGGCGCTTTCTATGGTCCCAAGATTGATTACAAGATCAAGGATGCCCTCGGCCGCGAGTGGCAGAACAGCACCATCCAGTGCGACTTCAACCTGCCCGAGCGCTTTGATCTGCAATACACCGCCAAGGATGGTTCCCAACAGCGGCCTATCATGGTTCACCGGGCAATCCTGGGCAGTTTGGAACGCTTCGTGGGTGTCCTTATCGAACATTTCGGCGGCCGCTTCCCGATCTGGTGCGCGCCGACCCAGGTGGCGGTTATTCCCATCCGTGAGGAACACGCGGACTACGGCCAGCAGCTTGTGGAGAAACTCGAGAGCCACCAATTGCGCGTGGCCGCCATGCTGGAGAAAGGCCACATGAACAAGAAAATCAAGATCGCCCAAAAAGAGCAGATCCCCTTCATGCTGATTGTGGGCGAGCGGGAGATGGAAGAGGGCACGGTGGCCTTGCGGCGTCGTGGTACGCGCGAGCAGGTGACTATGGGCTTTGATGAGTTCCTGGCACTGGCCGAGAGATTGGTGCAGAGTCGGAGCATGGAATTGGAGTAGGGGGGTGCAGTGGCGCCAAGATTTCGATGAGGATGGCTTCGTTTGCTTACCTTCTTTCGTCGTCGGGGATGCGCTGACGGAACTCCAAGCCAACGTAAGACGGTTTATCAGCGAGTTGGTTCCACAGCTACCTTCCGAGCATGTGTTCTGCGAGGAGCGCGAAGATCTCAGCACCCTGAAGCAGATCCAGCAGCTTGGCGAACACGATGCCTGGTTCGCGCAATACGCGGGGTCCGGCCGCCTGAGGGAAGTCGCTGAACACTTGCTCGATGGGCCGGTAGTGTCACGCAACGTGCAGTACTTCAACAAGCCGCCGGGCACCAGCAAGGCAACGCCAGCCCATCAGGACGGCCACTATTTCATGCTTACGCCATGCGACGCAGTAACCATGTGGCTGGCTCTGGACGATGTAGACGAACAAAGCGGCTGTGTTCGCTATACGCGTGGCTCACACCTAGGTGGCATGCGGGAGCACGGACGCACCGATATCCTGGGCTTCAGCCGCGGTATCACTGACTACCCCACGTCACACGACACAACCCATGAAGTCGCGTGCCCGGCATCTGCCGGCGACCTGCTTGCTCATCACGGGATGACCATCCACCGAGCCGATGCCAACCAGGCGATTGGTTGTCAGCGGCGAGCGCTGGGATTCATCTATTACAGTGAACGCGCTCAAGAAGACTCCCAGGCACACGCCGCCTACCAGCGCGAGTTGGCCGCGCGGTTACGCGCAGAGGGGAAGATTGACTCATAGGTACTACGCGCCAGGTTCGGCGTCGATCTCCTTCGGAAAACACATCCTCATGGTTTCATTGCTCCCTCAACTTGGCACCGGCTTGCTGGTTTGGCTCGCCTTGATTAGCAGTTCTTGCAGCAGTTCTCTCCCGCAGATTCCACCTGGAGAGGACCCCCTCCGATGGCTGCAGGCGATCCAGGCTTTTGAGGCCTCGGATAGGCTGGATCCTGCCCCCCAGGACGCAGCTCTATTTGTGGGCAGCTCGAGCATCCGGCGCTGGGACACGCTTACAAGAGATATGGCTCCCATGCCAGTTATCCAAAGGGGCTTCGGCGGATCACGGCTCTTTGATTCTGTTTATTTTGCTGACCGGTTGGTTGTCGCTTACGACCCAGCAGTCATAGTCATCTTTTCGGGCACCAATGACATATCTGGAGATCATCCAAAATCTGCCAAAGAAGTGTGTGCGCTCTTTCAGCGCTTCGTGGGTCGCGTCCGTGCCGAAAATTGCGGGGCTCCAATTGTCTACATAGCGATCAGTCCTACCAGGGCACGCCTTGAACACATCAAAATCGTCTTGGAGGCGAATCGTTTGATTGCTGCTTCTTGTGAACCGGATACAGACCTCTATTTTGTCGACACGGCGAGGATACTGCTCGATCCTGCTGGCCTGCCAGACCGCCGTTGGTTTGTTGAGGACGGACTTCACCTCAATTCAGATGGTTATGCGCTTTGGACAATGCGCGTCAGACCCCTGCTGGCGAAATTGTTGCAAGCGCCTGCGTCGCGCTGAGGGCGCCGGCAACCCCTGACTTCGAGTGTCCTTTCACAGATGACGCCTGAGGACTTATTTCACCCCATCGCCCACTTCCTCCCATGTGAAGTCGGCAAGGTCTCCATTGGGGTCGTCTTCAATTTCATCGGTCGACGTACCAATCTCCACAAGTTCAGGGATTACGCTCCAAATATTGGGGAACCTGTTCTTGATGCCTGGAGGGGCGGATTCTGGCCTGGCATGGGTCGGGCAGGGTCGAGCTGGCTGTAGTAGGGTCCAGGGCCCGGGCCCCTTGGTTTGCTATCCGCCTAGGGGATCCGGGCTTATTTGATGGCGAACAGCGGCAAAAAGGCAGAGTGTGCAGCTAGTGTTATGGATCGCTTCCAATCAACCCGCTCACGAACAGACAAGGAATTCTGATATGACCTCTCTGAAGACCGCAGTAGCTGTAACCGCACTCTTCTCATTAGGTGGACTGGCACAAGCCTTTCAGGCTGAGTCCCAGGTGGCGCCGACCGGACGGCAGCGTTGCGGCTATGACGACAAGCGATTCATCGTCCACCAGGGCATTCAAGGAGGGCAGGCCACGGACTGCAACTGGCAATCCACGAATCCCGACATCACGTACGCGCCAACCTACATCTACAGCGTCCCGATCGTCTTCCATGTCATTGAACACACAAACGGGGATGGAGCACTGTCGCCAGCGACCATCCAGGACCAGATCGACGTTCTAAATGAAGACTTCCGGGCCATTCAGGGCAGCCCGGGCGCCCCAGGACTCGATGTGATGGTTCAGTTCCACCTGGCAACCGTCGATCCGGATGGGCAGCCCACAACCGGAATCACCCGTTCAGTAAATGACGCTTGGCACATGGATGAATACACGACTCCGGGGTACTGGGAAGTACTGCAGTGGGATCCCCTGCAGTACCTGAACGTCTACACGCTGAACACCGTGGGCTACTACGGGTACTACTGGGGATCGCCTGGCTCGATCGAGGATGGCGTCTATCTTTGGTGGCCCTACGTCGGCGACAACTCCTCGTCGACTGCCGCCAACGACAACTACGGCCGTACGGCCACGCACGAAATCGGGCACTACTTTGGATTGCACCACACGTTCGAGGGTGGGTGTGCGGGCGGCAGCTGCTACAGCTCCGGAGACCTGATCTGCGACACGAATCCACATGCTTCGGCGACGTGGGGTTGTCCGTCCAGTCAATCAAGCTGTGGTAGCCAGGTTCCCATTCGGAACTACATGAACTACACGGATGACAACTGCATGTGGGAGTTCACCGAAGAACAGGCCCGCCGGATGCGGTGCAGGATCGAGTGGTACCGGCCCGCCCTCGCGGATATCGTGTCTGGCTGCGGCATCCACACGATTTACTGCGACACGGCGCCAAACTCAGTGGGTGCAGGCGCACTCATTGGGTACGCCGGCTCGTTTGGCATCACTGCGAATGATCTCGAGATCAAAGTGTCGGGCGCCCCTCCGGGGCAATTTGGCCTCTTCTACTATGGCCTGGTACAAGCTCAGCAGCCTTTTGGCGATGGGTATCGGTGCATCGCGGGTCAATTCTACCGCCTCCCGGTTGTCTTGATAGATGGTGCTGGAGTCGGTGCCTATGCGATGGACTACACCAATCCGCCCGCACTCTCTGGTGAGATCACGGTAGGTTCCACCTGGAACTTCCAGTTCTGGTACCGCGATCCCGCTGCCGGCGGGGCAAGCTTCAACCTCTCGGACGCCCTCACGACGACCTTCTGTCCCTGACCTCGTGTCCACACAGCCGGGGTAGATCAAGTTCTCTCCCGCAGGTTCCGCCTGGAGAGGACCCGGATCGCAGCAAAGGCCGCATGAACAAGAAAATCAAGATCGTTCAAGAAGAGCAGATCCTCTTCATGCTGATCGTGGGCTAGCGGGAAATGGAAGAGGGCACGGTAGCTTTGCGCCGTCGTGGAACCCGGGAACAGGTGACTATGGGCCTTGATGAGTTCTTGACCAGGGCCACCGTTCTGGTCCAGAGCCGAAGCATGGCGCTGGAATAGAGGTTCACTGTCGAGTGCGGGGGCCCGAGCAAATAGGGTGCCCAGATTGCCCGGCATGCTCTTCTTGGTCACGGAATCTGTATCCTGTATTCATGCTGATTCCCCCTGCACCTCGAGCCGTGATTTTCTCCCTCGGGCTGCAGTTGTTGTCTTGGTTGTGTCTTGCTCCACAGGTTGAGGCCCAGGTAATTGTGCCTGGCCTCGCTGGCGACCATGCCTTGAGCGAAGCGCAGGTGGGGGAGCTGCTTATTACCGAGTTGCGTTGCGCTGCCTGTCATGAAGGGATCAGTGCGATCGGAGCGACGGTGCCACGGGCGCCCCGCCTTGATGAGGCCTCCTGGCGTACTTCGCCGGAGTATCTGAAGGCTTTTATTCTTGACCCGGCGGGTTCTCATCCAGGGGCGAAGATGCCGGACGTTCTGGCCCGCTTCGATCCAGAGGTCAGAGAGGACGCCGCTGCCGCTATTCCTGCCTATCTCTCGGTGCTTGCAAGAGAACAGCGAGCTGGTCCCGGGTCAGTTTTTGAGCGCGAGCCAGTGGACGCGGCCCGTGTCGCACGCGGGAGGACGCTTTTTCACGCCGTCGGCTGCATTGCCTGTCATGCGCCAATGGAACCCGCGTTTGATGATGGAGAGCTGCCGGATACCGCAGAGGGTGCCGTCGGGCTGGGGCATGTGGCCTCCAAGTACAGCCTCGCGTCCCTTTCAGATTTCTTGTTTCAACCCTTGCGCGTACGCCCCGCAGGGAGGATGCCTGACATGGGGTTGTCCCGTGTCGAGGCCGAGGATATCGGTAGCTATCTGTTGGCGGGTGTGTCTATGACGGAGGCCTCGGACCCGGTTGAGGTGGAGCTCGCGGAGCTTGGCGAGGCATTGCTCCAGAAGTTGAGTTGCGTCTCCTGCCACGACCTGCAGGGTTTGAGCGCGCCCGCTCCGGTCACGAAGGGGAGAAACCTCGACCCAAACGGGGGGTGCCTCTCCGCGGATTCCAAAGAGACCCCGCGCTATCAGCTGAGCGATGCGCAGCGTGCAGCCCTACGCGCCGCGCTTGGTACCAAAGCAAAGGAGGTTTCAGACGCAGCGCGAATCGATCAGACCTTGACCGCCTACAACTGTATCGCCTGTCATGTTCGTGGAGAGCAGGGAGGCGTGTCATTGGAGCTGGCTCCCTATTTTGGGACGAGTGAACCAGAGCTGGGAGATGCGGCGCGCATTCCTCCACCCCTGACCCTCGCCGGAGCGAAACTGAATCTGGAGTGGATGCAGCGGGTGCTCTTTGATGGTGAGAAGGTTCGTCCGTTCATGGATACGCGCATGCCGCAGTTTGGTGAAGTAAACCTCGCTCATCTGCCGGCGCTCTTCGAGAGCGTGGATCATCTCGATCCGCTGGTGCCGCTTGGTTTTGATGGGGATGAAGAGCGCCGCGCGGCGCGTGATGGTGCGCGTAAACTCTTGGGTACGACTGGCCTGGCCTGCGTTGCCTGCCACAATTTCAACGGAAAGGAGACCGTCGGCTTCAAGGGCATTGACCTGGTCACTTCCCATGAGCGTCTCAAGTTCTCCTGGTTCAAGCGTTTCGTTGTCGATCCTCAAGAATATAGGCCTGGGATCGTCATGCCGGAGAGCTGGTCCGGTGGCATCGCCGCTCACACAGAGATCCTGGGTGGGGACACTGACAAGCAGATCAGCGCGATCTGGGACTACCTTTCCCTGGGGCGCTCGGCAAGGGATCCCCAGGGTCTCTCATCGGTGAGTCAGGAGCTCGTCGTTGGAAACAGGACCCGCACCTACCGCGGTCGCAGCCAGATCGCGGGGTTCCGCGGCATCGCCGTCGGATACCCGGGTGGTCTGAATTATGCCTTTGACGCAAACAACGGCACGCTCTCTGGTATCTGGCGAGGACGGTTTGTCTCTGTGCGCTGGGATGGCCAGGGTGCTGGAGGCTTCAACCCCTCAAGCAGGTCCATACGACTTGCCCAGGATCTGTCTTTCTACAAGCTCAAGGATCTGGCTGATCCGTGGCCGCTGAAACCGTTCATGGATAAGGAGAACCCCATCAATCCTGACCCACAATATCCCCGCAACCGCGGATACCGTTTCAGGGGCTACCATCTCGATCAGGCCAGGACTCCCACTTTCATGTACTCGTTCGGGGAGCTTCATGTCACAGACAAGTGCGAGGCGTTCTTGGAGGGTGAGCGACCGGTCTTGAGACGCTTGCTTTCGATCACGGCTTCTGATCCTGAGACGATCTGGTTTCGTGCTTTGACCGGTGAAGTGCAGGCACTTGGCCCGCGGGCCTTCAAGACAGACGAGTTGGAAATGCGTCTTGAGCGCACAGACCAGCATCGCTTGCCCGTTGGGGAGACACTCTTGCGGTTTTTTGGTGAGGAAGATCCCAAGCAGGAGCTTCTGATTCAGCTGAACATCCCACGCGGTACATCCACATGGAGGATTGACTATGAATTGCTTCTTTGAAGGGTGTGGCCTAGCTCTCGCGCTGTCTTTCTGCCTGGTTCCGGCCAACGCAGAGGACCTGGGGGACACCTGGGGTACCGCAAAGCGCGAGCGCGAGTACTACCGCATCGTGCAACTGGCGATCCCTGAAGGCCTTGTGATTGAGGCCGGTGCGTTTCACCGGCTCCCGGACAACCGCATGGCGATAGGGACGAGACGGGGTGATATCTACATCGTGGACGGCGTTGATGGGGTGAAACCAGAACCCGTCTTTGAGCTCTTCGCGACCGGGCTCGATGAAATCTTTGGCCTGGAGTACAAGGACGGCTCGTTCTATGTGACCCAGAGCTGTGAACTCACGCGGATCACCGATACGGACGGGGATGGGGAAGCGGACCGCTTCGACACCCTCTCGGCCGAATGGGGCTACGAGAACTACCACGAGTACGCTTTTGGCTCCAAGTTCGATGAGCGGGGCAACATTCACATCGCTCTGGGGCTTTCCCAGTCCTACAACTCCCGGGCCCTGTTCCGTGGCTGGGCGCTGACTGTCACACCGGAGGGCAAGACAGTGCCCATGGCCAGCGGAATGCGCAGCCCCGCTGGGATCGGGCCCAATGAGCACGGCGCGCTTTTCTATATGGAAAGTCAGGGTCCATGGAATTCCGCCTGCAGTCTCAAGGCGGTCTCGCCCGGGAGTTTTCACGGGCATCCCGTCAGTCTCAATTGGTATGAGTTCGCGCCCGAGCTCGGGCCGACCCCGGCACAGCCCAAGTCGGGCTCGCGCATCCTGATCGAGAAGGAACGCGTGCCAGAGCTTGTGCCCTACGCGGTGATCTTCCCCTACATTCGTATGGGGCGTTCGATCTCGGGGTTTACGGTCGATCGCAGCGGGGGTCGCTTTGGTCCCTTTGAGGATCAGATGTTTCTCGGGGACTTCAGCCTCTCGGTTGTGCTGCGGGCGACTACGGAAAAGGTGAACGGTGTCTGGCAGGGAGCCTGCTACCCATTCCGTGAAGGGCTTTCCACAGGGATCCTCAATATTCAGTTCACTCCCGAGGGGCGCCTGCTCACAGGTGGTACGAATCGCGGCTGGCCCGTGCGTGGGATCAAACCCTTCGCGCTGGAGCGTCTGGAGTGGACCGGCAAGATGCCCTTTGAGATCGAGCGCCTGTCGATCACACCCACAGGCTTCCATGTGGACTTCACAAAACCGGTCGATGTGACCACGGCCAGTGACCCGGGGTCCTATGTGCTGGGCACCTTCACCCACATCTATCACGCCGGCTATGGGGGCCCCGAGGTCGATCAGACCAAGCCTGTGGTGGAGTCCGTGACGCTCTCTGAAGACGGGTTGCGCGCGACTCTCGTGCTCGACAAACTCACTCTAGGACATGTTCACGAATTTGATCTGGGTGCGGTGCGCGCCCGCGATGGAGAAGCGCTACTGCATCGGCACGCCTACTACACCCTGAACGCAATCCCAGAATCCCGATGATGTTGTCCCTGATTTTCTTGCTAGCGGTTTCTGCTTGCGTCCAGCCGCCTTTGGTCCAGTCCCCTGTGAGCGCCCATCCCGTGCCCGAAGATCCCCGCTGGTTGATCTATGAGGGCGGTGCGGGACCCGGGGCCGGCAAGCACATTGTCTTTGTCGCTGCTGATCAGGAATACCGCAGTGAGCAGTCGCTCCCCATGCTGGCGCGCACCCTCTCCAAGCTCCACGGTTTCCATTGCACGGTGCTGTTCAGTCTGAACGACGAGGGCCTTGTGGATCCGACGAAAAAAATCCGTTGGGAGGACGAAAAGATCTCCCATCTGATTCCGGGGCTGGAACACCTGGGCAGTGCGGACCTGCTTGTGTTCTTCAGTCGCCTGATCACTCTCAAGGAGGATCAGTTGCAGCACATCTATGACTACCTGGACTCTGGGAAGCCGCTGATCGGCCTTCGAACAGCAAATCATGGCTTCATCGGTTTTGAGTACCAGGTCGCTGGTGAGCGTGTGCGTTTTGGTGATGATGTACTCGGTGGTTCTTTCCGCAGTCACCACGGCAGATGGCATCAGGACTCCACCCGTGGGATCCTCGTTCAGGAGAGCCGCGGCCATCCGGTTCTGGTTGGCGTTGATGACATCTGGGGCCCTTCCGATGTCTACCGTACCTATGAAGAAGGCGGCAGCCTGCCCGATGGGTGTACAGCCCTTGTGTTCGGACAGCCGCTTATGAGTCGTTCCCACGATGATGAGCCCAATCCCGACCTGATTCCCCTTCCTGTGGCCTGGGTCAAGAACTGGACCGGAGCGGGCGGCAAGCCGGCCCGGGTCTTTCATTCCACCATGGGAAGCGCCAAGGACTTTGAGAGCGCGGGGCTGCGGCGTCTGCTCTTCAATGCCTGCTATTGGTGTCTGGGCATGGAGGACGCGATCCGTGCGGACTCGAGTGTTCAGGTCCTGGGTGAGTATGTCCCGCTTGCGAGCGGCTTCAACTACCCGGCCCTGGGAGTGCTTCCCCATCTGCCCAGTTTCTATCGTTAGGAGCCAGGGCGTCCCTGCTTTTGGATCCTTCAGCCCTGCTTCACACGCTGCCGCAACTGTCCACAGGCCGCATCTCCGTCCAGCCCCCTCGACCAGCGCACCGTCGCAACCAACCCGCGCGCGATCAGATCATCCCGAAACGCTTCGGGGGTTCCGAGTTCTGGGCGGCGAAAGTTCATTCCCGGGCTTGGGTTCCAGGGGATCAGGTTGACCATGCAGCGGCGGCCGGCGAGGCGTTCAGCGAGGCGCTCGGCGTGCCAAGGCGTGTCGTTTTCGCCTCCAAGCAGCGCGATCTCGTAGGTGATCTCGCGGCCGGTCTGCTCGAACCAGTCGTCACCGGCGGCCAGGATGTCTTCGATTGCAACGCCTTCCATGGCGGGCACCAAATGGTCCCGCTGGGCGTCGTCGGCCGTATGCAAACTGATAGCGAGTTCAAAGCGCGGTTTCTGGCGGGCGGCTTTGTGCAGGCGGTCCGGGAAACCCACGGTGGAGACGGTGATCTTGCGGGCACCGAGGCCCATTTCGTCGTGGACTGCGGCGAGCGCTGTGTTCATGGCTTCCATGTTGAGCAGGGGCTCGCCCATGCCCATCACCACAGCCCGACGCAGGGGCCCCACCTGGCGGCCGATCAGAAACTGTTCGAGGATCTCATGGGCTTCGAGGTTGCGCTCAAGGCCACCGATGCCCGAAGCGCAGAAGGGGCAGCCCACGGGGCAACCAACCTGGGTCGAGACGCAGAGGGTTGCGCCTCGCGTGTCGGCCTTGTCGGGGGGCGGGATGTGGACCATCTCCACTGAACCACCGCGGTCGGGAAATTGGAGCAGGACCTTGATGGTCTTGTCGCGAGAGACGGTGCGGGTTGTTTCGGCGGATGAAAGGATTGGCAACTCGGCGATCAGGGCGGCCCGCAGATCAGCGGGCAGGGAGGTCATCTGGCCGTAGTCGAGGACGCCTCGCTCCAGGACATTGCTCCGAATGATCTTGGCGTGGAAGGCCTGGCCCCCGTGGGTGGTGACCCATTCGGCAAGGGCATCGGCATCGAGGGCCAAGAGGGTGGAGGCCATGGGGGTTCAGTCTTGAAGGTGCTTGACCAGGATGTTGGCGACCTCTTCGGCCACTCTGCGGGTTTCGTCGAGGTTCGGTGGATTGGCGCCACCCACGGCGATGTGGCCACCGCCTCCGTAGCGCTCCATCAACTCGCCGACATTGGCGCGGTTGGTGGGTTGGTTCCACGGGTTCTCACCGCATGTAACATGAAATCCTGCCCGGGTGGGTATCACGCCCACGGCGTAGCTGATGTCTGGATGGTGATAGTAGGCGGCGAATCGTTCGCGCCGGATGCGGTTGGAGGACGCGTCGTAGAGCAAGACGCCGTCCTTGTTCCAGATCACGGTGGGGGGAAAGTGCAGAAGAGCCTTGTCACGGTTGGAAGAGGCGCGTTGGTGGGCTTGCTCCACATCCGCGCGTTCGGCGACCTCTTCCAGGGTTTCATCCATCATGGCGCTGGCGATTTCATCTGGCCATTTTTGGCTCGGGCTGGCGGTGAGGGCTCGGGCAATTCGCAGGGCGGGCGTGTCCCCGTAGATTGCCTGGTCCACCGACTCGTACCTGGCGGCGTCGATGATGTCGCTCCATTGGGCCATCTCGATGAAACGTTCCGAAGGTTCGTAGCCCCAGTATTTCTTGGCGTGGGCCAGGATCATCGGCGGGCACGAGGGGGATTCGGGATCCCACATCCAGCGCTCATCGGGCTTGTACTGTTCGCGCAGTTCTGGGGTCAAGAAGGTTGTGGGATGGTGGTCGAACCAATAGGACGCCTGCGGGTGGAAGTGGAAATCCACAATGGCGAAGCGCTCGTCCTTGCTGAATGACTCCCAGTTCTTGCGCTGGTCGTAGTTGACGCTTTTCAGGACGATGTCCTCTTCGTCACGCTCGCTCAGAATCGACGCCAGCACGGCTCCGGCAACCATGCCGTCGAAGTCCCGGTGATAATGAATGGTCAGCTGCCCCTTGAACATGGGCACAGCATAGCTAGTGGGGTGGTACCCCGAGGGAGAGAACCGGGGGGGGACAGGTCAGAGCAGGGCTGCCGCCTGAATCACGCGATCTCGCGCTCGTCCCCATCAGGTAGGTCGGATTCTTCAGGCAGGGCGGGCATCTGGGGAGTCTGTTCGTCCTCCGCCTGTAAGTCCGCATTGGAGAGGCCGCGTGCCAGGGAGGCTTTCCCAAGCACATGGTCCGCCTCCACCACAAAGAGTTCCTTGTCCTCTCGGTTGGGCAATTCGTACAAGAGGTCCAGCAGCACATCTTCCACGATGGCTCGCAAAGCACGCACACCCGTGTCCCGATCGATGGCTTGGTCCGCGATGGCAAGCAACGCCTCGTCGGTGAACTCCAGTTGCTTGCCGCTGAGCTCGAACAACTTGCCGAACTGGCGGGTCAGAGCATTCTTGGGCTCGCGCAGGATACGCACCAGGTCTGCGCGGTGCAGGGTGTCGAGGGCGGCGATCACAGGTAAACGGCCAATGAACTCGGGGATCAAACCAAAGCCCATCAGGTCTTTGGGGATCAGGAATTTGGAGTAAGCATCCCAGGCTTCAGGGTCGCCCATGGGGGGCAGGGAATCAATCTCCACGGACGAGCGGGCCAGCCTCTTGCTCCGTCCAAGTTCATGGTCCCGGCTAAAGCCGATAGCTTCTTGGCCGATGCGCTTGCCGATGAACTCCTCGATGCCGCTAAAGGTACCGCCGCAGATGAAGAGAATGTTGCTGGTGTCGATCTGGATGTAGGACTGCTCAGGGTGCTTGCGTCCACCCTGGGGCGGCACATTGGCCACGGAGCCCTCTAGGATTTTCAAGAGCGCCTGCTGGACCCCTTCCCCGGATACATCCCGAGTAATCGAGACATTGCCCGTGGTGCGGCCGATCTTGTCAATTTCGTCCACATAGACGATGCCCTGCTGGGCCCGTTCCACATCAAAGTCCGCGGCCTGCAGCAGCTTGAGCAGGATGTTCTCCACATCTTCACCCACATATCCCGCCTCGGTCAGGGTGGTGGCATCGGCCATGGCGAAGGGCACATCGAGCATGCGTGCCATGGTGCGGGCCAAGAGGGTCTTGCCGGATCCTGTGGGACCAACCAGCAGCACATTGGACTTTTCGATTTCCACGTCCGAGTACTGCCCCTCTTCTGAGGAGGCGCAACGCAAACGGTTGTAGTGGTTGTAGACCGCAACGGCGAGCACCTTCTTGGCGCCTCGCTGGCCGATCACATATTCGTCCAGGCGCCGCGCGATCTCAACCGGGGTGGGCAGACGCTGGGGTTTTGAGGTGGTTGAATCGGTGCCTGCGCCGGATTGAGTACCAGCGGCCTCGGGATTGCGGCGCTGTTCCTCCTGAAGGATCGAGTTGCAAATTTCGATGCACTCGTTGCAGATATATACGCCGGGGGGACCGGCAATGAGTGAAGTCACATGGTGCCTGCGCTTTTCACAAAAAGTGCAGCGCTCCACATGCCTTCCGCGACTGGTAGATGAGCTCATGACCACTTGATCCTACTCGTTGCCCACTCCCCGCTGTGGGGCTTCCTCTCGCTTCTCCCGGAATGAACTTGGATTCTCAATTGGACCCAAGGGAAGTGTCATGAAATGGGTTCCAGGGGGTCCAGGGCATTACTCCGTGCCCTGTTGTGAGAAATCCGGCGCTCTCAGTCCTTGGAGTCCTCGGCCGAGCTCTTTTCGTCACCCACGATGTGGTCCACCAGACCGAAGTCCAGGGCTTCGCTGGGAGACATCCACACGTTGCGGTACTCAATGGCTTTCGAGATCTTCTCGAAGGTCTGACCGCTATCCGAGGCCAGGTGCTGCTTGAGTACATCGAAGAGGCGCGTGGATTCGTCGAACTCGTCGCGGTTCTCCGCATACTTGCCGCTCAAGCCGAAGCCGATCTCGTGAATCATGATGCGTGCGCTGGGCAGAGCGAAGCGCTTGCCCTTGGTGCCGCCCGCCAGGAGGCTGGCGCCCATGGAAGCCGCTTGTCCCACGCAGAAGGTCTGGATCTCCGGTTCGATCAACTTCATGGTGTCGTAGATCGCCAGGCCCGCGGTGACCGAGCCACCGGGGGAGTTGATGTACATTTTCACATCCTGGTTGCGGCCGCTCTTGTCCAGGAACAGGAGCTGCGCGATCACCGCATTGGCCACGTCATCGTCGATGGTCGTGCCGATGAAGATGATGCGATCTTCGAGCAGGCGCGAGTAAATATCGTACTGACGCTCACCGCGGCCGGTTTTCTCGATCACAAACGGGACGGGATAGTAGTTCTGCATGATCGCTGTTTAGGGTGCTTGGGGGGTGGATGCAAGCCGGAATCAAAGGGAGTCCGAAAAAGTCGGGCTCGAGGATCCGGCGCGGCAGCCACTTCTGGGTCTTATCGGCCGCTCAGGCGGGATCCTTGACCTCGGCCTGCTCCCGCAGGAAGGTCCGGACCATGCGCTCAAGCAGCTCCACGGCCATTTGTTGGAACATATTCTGCTCAGAGTAGTACTTGCGTACCTCTTCGATGTCCGTGCCGTTGCGCTCGGCGATCTGGGCCAATTCCGCATTCATAGCTTCGCTCGATACTTCGAGGCTTTCCGCCTCCGCAAGGGCTTCCACCACCAAGAGGGCGCGCAGGCCCCGCTCGGCTTCCTGGCGGGCCAAGGGACGCTGTTCCTCCAGAGCAGCCCCGCGTTCTTCTTCGGGGACCTTGCGCTGCTCGAGTTCCTGAGCGAATTGTTCCAGGCGCACTTCCGCTTGCTCGTCGAGTACGCCCCCTGGAATTTCGCAACGGGCGTCGGTCAGGACTCTATCCAGCAGGGTGGTCTCCTGGCGGGTCTGCTCCTGGGTCTGGGCGTTGTCCTCCAGGTGGCCTCGCAGCTTGGCACGGAAGGCCTGCATGTCCTCCACCTCGCTGCCCTTGCAGAGTTCCTCGTCTGAGGGGGGCAGCATGTCGAAGACCTTGGAGATGGACACAGCGCAGGTGCCGGGCTTGCCCCGGGCTTCTTCCTTGTCAAGGGCGTCTGGCAGGGTCATGTCGATTGTGAACTGCTCATCTTCCTGCTTGCCGATCAGGGCCTCTTGCCAGCTCGCTTGATCGATGCCGGGGGGGGCTTGGGGGACACCCAGGCGCAGGCCCGTGCGCTCAAAAACCACTTCTTCCCCGAAGAGGAAGTTCACATCGGCCAGGGCCATGCCGTCCTCCTTGAGGCCGTCTTCCCCAGCGGGCTCCGGGCGGGCGTGCTGTTGACGTAGGTCGTCGATGGCCCGGTCCACACTGTCTTCTGTGGTGGGCTCGAGTTCGCTCTCGATCGGCAGGTTCTTGTAATCACCCAGCACCACTTCGGGCCGCAGGGAGATTTCAAAGGAGACCTTGAAGGAGCCGTCTTCTGCCAGCTGGGCATCATCCTTGGGAATGCGCGGGTTGTTGAATGGCTTGATGCTGTGTTCTTCCTGGGCCTGACGGAAGGCTTGCTCGATGTAGTGGCGTTGCAAGCCATCCTTGAGTTCGCTGCCGACCTTTTTCTCGACCATTTGCATGGGAGCTTTGCCTGGGCGAAAGCCCTTCATGTTGACTCTGCTCCGTTCATGCTGCAGGCCACGCTCGTATTCCCCTTGGAATTCTTCGGCGGGAACGGTGACGGTGATGCGGGCGAGGCTGGGGGAGGGCTTTTCGACTTGGACGTCCACGGGATGGAAGGGGGTTGGGGGCAGCAGGGGTGCCTGCCTTGGGTGTGGTCTTTGGAGGGGCCGATAGGAGTGGCCCGTCGGGAGTGCCAAGGGGTCGGGTGCTGGACTAGAATCCTCCACGGGACCCCACCCAGCCTGCAGTTGGTCCGGGGGATGGGCACTTGGGGCAGAGATTGAAACGCCCCGGGGGCCTCCCGTCCACCCCTTGCTGGTGATTCTGTTGCCAGGTTGTTCTCTCAAGCCCGGTCAAGGGCCCGATACCCAGTCACACCCTTTCATCCTTGACTTCTTCCCCTCGATTGCCCGCCCAGATTCTGATGGGCTTGCTGCTGACAATTGGTGGTCTGGCAGCGGCTAGGTGGATTGCCGCCACAACGCCCCCTCCGCCTCCGGCGCCGCCCCATGTGACTCCTGCGGTGGTGGTGCGTTGGCGTCCGGTGGCTCGCCAGACCCTGACCCGGCAGATTCTGGCCCATGGCAATCTGCAGCCCAAGCGAGCCGCGACTCTGGGCCTGTCTGTGGGGGGCGAGCTCGCCTGGGTCTGGGATGGTTGGAGGCTTGGGGCTCGCGTGGGGGCCGGTCAGGAGCTTCTGGTCTTGGATTCCAAGGGGGCTGAGGCGGAATTGGAGCGTTTGAAGGCAGTGCTCCTGGGAGCTGGCGCCCAGTTGGCTCTGGCCGAGGAGGCGCATGGGGGAGCGGTGATTCTGGAGGCCTTGGCCCGTGAAGCCCGGGATCTGGCGCTGGCGGAGGAACTACGTTGGGACGGGCTGGCGGAGCAGGGCCAGGATGTGCCCACGGCCCACGACATGGCGCGCTCGCGCACGGTGGTGGCGCGCACCGCCTGGAGTGAGGCTCACTTGGCGATTCGTAGTCGTGAGTTGGGGATAGCAGCTGCGCGGGCAGGCTTGACTCAGGCAGAGGCAGGGGTTGCCAGCGCGGAGGTGGCCTTGCAGAAGCACACGCTGCGCGCGCCCTTCGCGGGAGTGTTGGGGGCGGATGCTCCGGCTCTGGGCTCTTGGATCGCTCCAGGCCAACCCTTGATTGAAGTTGTGGACGATGGATCCCTGCGCATGTTGGCCTTTGTTTCGGAAGCAGAGGCGGCAGAGATTGCGATCGGTGCCAAGGCTCAAGTTCAAGCGGGAGTTCTCGGTTTGGGAGATTACCCTGGTCGCGTGGTGGGACGCTCCCCGCGAGCGGATGCTGGCAGCCGTAATGTGGGACTGTTGATCGAACTGGATGGGATCTCGGCGGGAGGGATGGTGTCCGGCTTCGCCAGCGTGAGCCTGGAGTTGCCGCCTTTTGAAGAGGCCTTGATCCTGCGCCGTTCCGAGCTGATCTGGCAACAGGGCACGCCCCTCGCTCTGGTTATCGAACAAGCCGAGAACGGAACCCTCGTGGCTGGTGCGCGCAGTTTGACCTTGGGCCGTTCAAGCTCAGGGGGCTTGGAAGTACTGGCTGGCTTGGAGCCGGGGGACCGGTTGATCGTCAGCCCGCTGGCGGCCCTCTCACCGGGCAGTTTGGTGTTGGCTGGTGAAGAAGTAGAGGCCCAGGTCTCGACTGGCCAGGGCGCACACTGATCATGATTCGCTCCATCGTTCGTTGGTCCGTAAGAAACCCGGTGGCCGCCAATCTGTTGATGGGCATGATCATCATCAGCGGTGTGGTCTCCTACATAGCCATGCCTCGTGAGGTCTTCCCGGACTTCTCATTGGGCAAGATCGAGGTCTTCACTGTCTGGCGTGGAGCTGCACCCGGGGATGTGGAGGCGCTGGTCACCGAACCGATCGAGGAGGTGTTGGGAGAGATCGACGGTGTCGATGACATTCTGTCCACGTCAAGCGAAGGGGTCAGCCGGGTACATCTGGTGTTGACTTCCGGCGTGGAGGTGCCTGAGGTCCTGGCACAGGTGCGGGATGCTCTCGGCCGCGGGGACTTGTTCCTGCCCACAGACTCTGAACCACCGCGTGTATTTGAGGAAAAAAACGTCTTTCCAGTGCTGGCGGTGTTCGTGCACGGGTCCGCTTCCCAGGCTGTCTTGAGCAGTGAAACCGAGCGCATCCAGCGCGAGCTGGCAGCCATTGACGGCGTTGCCCAGGTAGTGGTGACAGGCAGCCGGGACGCGCAGTTGTGGGTGGAGGTTGACCCTGCCGCCTTGGAGCGTACGGGCCTGACCATGGCCCAGTTCGGCGCCTTGGTCGCGTCTCGCACCCGTGAAGCGCCGGTGGGCGCCCTGGAAACCGATCAGGGGGATTGGCTCCTCAGAGTGCGCGCGGATGTGACGGAGCCTGAAGACTTGCTTGATCTGCCCCTGGGACCGGATTCCCGGGGCGCCCTTTTGCGGCTCGGAGATGTGGCCAGCCTCAGCGATGCCTTTGAGCGCGAACTCAGCCGGGCACGATTCAACGGCGAGCCCTGCTTGCATATGCAGGTCAACAAGAACGCAAAGGCTGACCTGATCGATCTTTCCACTGTGATTCATGAGTGGATCGAGGCGGAGCGGAGGAATCTGGCTCCGGGGGTGCAATTGGGCACGAACTCAGACCTCTCGATCTATGTGCGCGACCGTCTGGCGGTGATGACCGAGTCGGGCTTGATGGGTGGCGTGCTTGTCCTGGCCTGCCTTCTGGCGTTCTTGGACCGGCGCGTGGCTCTTTGGACTGCGGTGGGTATTCCCGTGGCTTTCCTCGGAGGTATTGCGATCGCCTATTGGGCGGGCATCAGTTTGAACATGGTGACCATGTTCGCTTTGATCGTTGTGCTGGGCATGGTGGTGGATGACGCGATTGTTGTGGGGGAGAACTCTTTCCGTTTGATGGAGGAGGGACTGCCTCCGGACGAGGCGACTATCGAAGGGGTCAGTCAGGTGGGGGCGCCGGTGGTGGCAACGATCTTGACCTCAATGGCGGCTTTCCTTCCTGTGTTGATGCTCTCCGGGCAAGCGGGGTTGTTCATGCGGCCTCTGCCACTGGTCGTTTCCGCGTGTCTGGCTATTTCGCTGGTGGAGGCACTGGTTGTTCTGCCCGCACATCTGTCCAAGGGGCGTACGCGGCGGGCCGAAGAGTTGGCGAGCCAGCAGTTGGCTGGTGCCGGGCCTGTTCGGGCAGCGAGCCATTGGTACGAGCCGTTGCGCCTGGCCTATGTGCGTCTGCTCAAGTTTTCCCTGGCCTGGCGCTGGAGCGTGGTGGGTGCAGGAATCGGGCTTCTGGCCTTGGTAGCTGCCCTGGCCCAGCACCGTCTGCCCTTTGTTTTCTTCGATGATTTTGAGTCGAAGATCTTTTATGTGTCCGTGCGCCTCGTGCCCGATGCCTCGCTGGATGACAGCGAAGCGGTGGCTCGGCAGATGGAGGACATTTGCCTGACCTTGCCGGATACAGATCTGGAGAGCATCAACACCTTGATTGGGGTCGCGGCTCAAAACGCAGTGGACTATGAGCTGGGTCAGAACCTGGCCCAGGTCTGGGTGGAATTGCGCGAGGGGGATCAACGCACAATGGACGCAAGTGCTGTAGTGCAGTGGCTGCGCACCAATTTGGGCGATGTTGCGCCCTTGGTGGAAAGCATGCAGATCGACCAGCCGCAGTCCGGGATCAACGGCCGGGCTATTGAGTTGGTCCTGCGTGGGCAACATGAAGAACAAATCACCCTTGCTGCAGAAGCAGTGCTGGCCGACCTGCACAACTTTGCCGGGGTACACGAGGTGCGTACCTCCGTGCGCACGGGCAAACGCGAGTTGCGCATCAGGCCCACCGAAGCCGGGCGCTTGATAGGGGTCAGCGAGGGGCTCTTGGTGGCAGAGCTCGGGACTGCTTTGGAGGGTCAGCGTCGCGCGCGACTTCGTCGAGAGGGGGATGATCTGGACCTGCAACTCAAACTGCCCGAAAGCGTGCGTCACGATCCCGCCGCCCTGGGGCAGTTGAAGATCACCACAGCAACCGGGGCGCGTGTACGCCTCAAGGATGTGGCCACCTGGGAAGAGGGCTCTGGTCCTGCCTCCCTGCACCGCCGGAATCGTCAGCGCTCAATCACCCTGACTGCGGATGTGGATCGGGCGGTGGGCAACGCAAGGGACATCATCAGTACTCTTTTGGAGCGCTACTCGGATTTGCCAAAGACCCATGGAGGCACCACCATCAAGGCGCTGGGGGATTTCGATGACACCCAGAACAGTCTCGCTGGCCTGGCCAAGGCGTCGTTGGTGGCGCTGGCTTTGATTTTTGCCATCCTGGGCACCCTTTTTCGGTCTTACCTGCAACCCTTGGTGATCATGTCCATCGTGCCCTTTGCCTTGGTGGGCGTGGTGGTGGGGCACCTGCTGATGGGCCGGGATATGACTCTGCTGTCATTGATCGGGCTCCTGGCCCTTTGCGGCGTGGTGGTCAATGACTCTTTGATCTTGATCGATTTCGTCAATCAGCGTCGGGCTCAGGGCATTGAGCATCTCGCATCTCTGGTCGAAGCTGGCACGTTGCGCTTCAGGCCGATTCTGCTCACCAGTGTGACCACCATGGCGGGCTTGACCCCTTTGACCTTCTTCAGCAGTGGCCAAGCGCGCTTCTTGCAGCCCATGGCCATCAGCGTGTTCTTCGGTCTGGCGGCGGCGACTATCCTGGTCCTGGTGTTGGTGCCCTGCGTGCAGGCCTGCCTCGATGATCTGGTGTTGGGGGCCAGGCGTCGTTGGGCCAGGGCCAAGCAATCAATGCCCCGCGCGACTCCTACCTGAGCCCTTTCTTTCCATGAACTTGAGCCTACAAGAGATCAACGACCCCGCCGACTGCGACCCCCTGGCCTCCCTGGCCCAGGAGTTGATTGAGCACACCATGGACGAGCTGCGCGAGGAGCCCGTGCCTTCCGACCGGGGACTGGCGTTGCTGCAAAGAGTGCTCCAATCGAAAGCGGGCGTAATTCTGCGAACGATTGGGAGCGAAGGTGAGACCATCGGTCTGATCGTGACCGGGCCCATGATCGATCCTCTGGTGGGGGACGAGACGCCGATGATCTTGTTGCTTTGGACTGCCGATCCTTACCGCCGTCGCGGCATGTCCAAGCGCCTGATCGAGAATGCCGCTGAGATTCTGGGCTCCCGTGGATTGCATTCCCTTGCGGCGAGGGCGGGGCACAACGACGATGCCTTGATCTCCATGGGCGAGCGCTCGGGGTTCACCCGCTCCTTTGAGGTGTTGGTGCGCGAGGGACCCGGGCGCTAGAGGTTCTTGCGCCGGAGCACCAGTAGCACATCAAAGCCCCTGTCCAATTCCACGGTCTGCTCCAGGTCGTACTGGAAGTCGTGCACTGCCACCAGTTCCAGCCTCTTTTCTGACCCAATGGTCCTGCGCAGCTGTTCCGCGCTGTAGGTGCGGAACCACCAGTTGGTTTCTTGGGTGCGTTCGGACCCGTTCTCTTCGATACGCATGCGACTGCGCATTTGTTCTTTGCGTCGGCGCGCCACAGGGGGCCAGGCCTGGATGTTGCAGGTCACCCGGGTGCCTCCCTCTTCCACAACCCAGCGCTCGCGCTCGCGCTTGGTGCGCTCATAATTGGTCAGGTGCATGCCCAAACAGTAGATCCCTCCGGAAACGAGCAGGTCCGCGATGCGTGTGAGGTGTTGGCGCGCCTTGGCTTCCGTGTTGAGGTACTTGAATGTGCTCACCAGGCAATGGGCCAGATCAAAGCGCCCGGGGAGGCGTAGCTCGCACATGTCACCGTGGACCAGGCGCGCCTTGAGGCCTTCCTCTTTGAGACGCTCCTTGGCGTGGGCCAGCATTGGATTCGAGAGGTCGTTGCCGCTGACCTTCCAACCCCTGCGGGCCATCTCCAGGACCAGCCGACCGGAGCCGCAGGCGGGTTCCAGGCAGCGTTTGCCCTTGGACCTGCCATAAAGGGCTTGGGCCTGCTCAAGGAAGAAACCTTCCAAGGGCGTGTCTTCGTCGAACACCAGGTCGTAGTAGCGCGGGGTGTCGTACCAGTCGGTCTCGGTGGCGCTCATGATCTCCTGTGCGGTGGCGTGACCGGGCACCACGCTCTTTGGGCGGGGACCTGTACCAGGCGCTCTTCTTCGGCGATCCATGCGCTCAACTGACCCCCGTAGACGCAGCCGGAATCCAGGCCAACGATCTTGTCTCGTATCAATAAACCCTGGCGTGCCCAGTGACCAAAGACCACGCGCCTGCTTTCGTTCTCTCGCGCTTCCCAGTGCTGCCACCAGGGAACGAAGGGCGCGGGTGGTTCCGGTTCTTCATGTGGGGCTCGCTGGCCAGTCGCATCGCAGTGGCGCACCAAGACCGCGAAGTCTGCCGCGTCTGTGGGCTCGGTGGGGGGAATGCCTTGCAGCACCTCAGCGGGATGCTGCCAGTCCGGATGCATCCCCGCATGGATGCAGATCAAGTCGTCCCATTCCAGGCACCAGGGCCGCGTGGCCAGCCAATCGAGCAGTTCCTTTCGATCGTCCGCCTCCAGCACACACTCCATGCGTTCGCCAGGCCCCGGCCTGCGCATACCCGCTGCCGTCCGCAGCAGGTGCACATCGTGGTTGCCGAGCACGCCTCCTGCATTCAGGCTCTTGAGCAGCCGTAGGACCCCAACCGAATCTGGGCCACGGTTGACCAGATCTCCCACCGGATGCAGCGCATCCTTCGCTGGATCAAAGTCGAGAGCTTCAAGCAGTTGCTCCAGCTCTATGAGACATCCCTGAATGTCCCCGATGAAAATCCGGCGACTGTCCATCAGTTCACCGCGCTCAAGAAATCCAAGACCGCCCCTCGCCAGCGTTCTTTGGTTTGTTCCAAGTGCACGCCATGTCCGCCCCCGGGGATGATCACAAAGCGCTTGTCAGGAGAAGCAAGGGCCGCAAAGAAGGCGAGTTGATCCTTCATCTTGGACGCTGCTTCATGCTCACCGAGGATCACAAGGGTGGGCCGAGATATGCGTCTGGGGTGTTGGACGGGCATGTTGCCGAGGTAGTCACGCAGGGAACCATTGGGACTGTCTGGGTCCGCCGCCAGGGCTGCAGCCACAAAGGCCTCAAGCACCTCAGGCTCGTAGCAACCGGGCACGAAGTCTGATGCTGCGGCTTCTCTGCTGTTGCTGCGAAAGCGATCAGTAGGTGGCGGCGGCGCTCCTTCCAGGGGCTGCCAGTGGGAGCCATAGAGCACCAGTCGCCCCGTGCGCTGGGGATAGGTCTCGGCGAAGAGGCCCGCCACCTGGGAACCCCAGCTCCAACCCAGAAGATCCACACGCTTGACGCCCCTCAATTCTCGGATCGCATCCACTGCTACCTTCACATCTTCGATGGCATCCCTCGCCTCGCTGACGTTCTCGCCCCGTGGATCCTGGGACCTGCCATAGCCTTGGATGTCCAAGCTGAAGGTGTCCCAGCCTTCCTGGGCGAAGGCCTGCATGGTGGAGTAGCCCGCTACCCCCAAATCAAAGCAAGGGCGCCCGGACCAGGTGGCACCATGCAGGAGGAGGACCACTCGGGTGCTTTTTTTGTGCAACTGCCCGGGGTGCTTTTCCCAAAGCACCAGCCGCTGGCCATCCCGATCCAGTATGTGCTCACGGCTCTGGACTTCTTGGGGCCCCTGGGGAGAGAGCCCCACCACCAGGGCCGCCGCGATGCCGCTGACAAGGGTGTTGAAGAGAGTCATGACAGCGCACACCCTACAGAACCAGAATGCCCCACAGAACTTGTGCGCGGGACACGATTCGGGGACAATGGGGCCCTATGGAATCCCAATCCCAGACCTCCGGCCCCCGGGCGATCTTGGTCCTGATAGGCATTGTCGCCATGGGCATGGCTGTGCCCGCTTTCTTTCGCTGGCAGGTCTCATTGGCTGAGGACAATCGGGATCAGATCCGCAGGGAGTCCCCTACGACCGCCGAAGGCCGCTTGCAGCTCTATCTGGAACTTGCGTCCCCAGGCATTCATCAGGCAATCTCCATGTCGCGCTTTTCTGCGGAGCGGCCTTGGATCGTGACCCATGTGGTCCGATCCGCCGATCCCAAGCAGCCCCCGGCCATCTATGGGGTCGACATCGAGGACCTGCCACGCAACTTCGTCCGTCAGGAGGGCCTCGATGTTGTCATCTCCATGCCAGCTCCCAGTCTGATGGCCCGCGATGTGCTGGTGGGGGACAACGCCATGGGGGTCCAGGTCTTTCCCGCGGGCAGCAATCCTGAGGGGGTCGACATCCTTGAGCGTCGCCTGCGATTTGCCCTCAATCGCATGATCGATTCCCTGCCCAAGGACATTTCCGCTGCACGCTATCGCTTTGAGTTCACGGGCTGGCCGGAACCAGAGGGCAGCCCACAGGTCGGCTCGGAGGGGTCCAGAGCCCCTTCTGAGCTTCCACAGGACCAATAGGGTCTTGCCCCCAGCCCTCCCAGCCGCTACCCTTCGGCGCTCGAACATGCCCTCTTGGGCGCGTCGAAGCCACCAGAACCCCATCCAGAGTCAATCACAGTCATGGCCAAGTCCCAAACCAAAGCTGGCGGTCCCACCCGCGGCCGCAAGCGCGTACGCAAGATCGGCATGGGGTCAGGTAAGTACCACACCGCCAAGAAAAAGGCCCGCAAGGGCTGATGGGGAGGCCGTTGTCGCCCCGGCGGTGCCGATCCCTTTGTTCATGAACGCCGCGCTTCTGTTTCAGGTGCACGGCGCTTTGCTTGGGGGAGCAGGCACCCGAGGGGTTTTGGCCCATGCTTGAAATGAGTTTGTGGGGTCTCTTTGCAGGCCTCTTTGCCGCAGGCAGCTGGGCAGCGGCTTCGCACCTGTTTTCGCGGATCTTCTCTGGGCCCAAGCCGCCCACCGCAAATGCTGCGGTGCTCTTCAAGAACACTCTGGCGGGGGCTCTGTTCTTCATTGTCGGGGCTGCCATTGGCGACGGGGGAGTTCCCAGCGGCGCCATTCCGCAGATGCTGATCAGCGGGCTCTTGGGTTTTGCTATCGGGGACGCCCTCTATTTTGCCTCCCTGCCCATGTGTGGCGTACAGACCACCGCGGTAGTGTCCCTCACCAATGTGCCCTTGACGGTGATCGGCGCCCACTGGTTGTTTGGAGATGTGATGGATCCGGGCAGTTTGCTGGGAGCGGGTCTGGTGTTGGCAGGAGTGCTGCTGGTTTTGCGTAGCGGAGGAGGCGGCGGATCGCTCGATCCAAGGGTGCGTCGCCGGGGCGTGCTCTTGGCCACAGGTAATGCCCTCGCGATTACGATTTCGATTTTGAGCGGCCACGAAGGCATGCAGGGGGCCGGGATTTTCAGCGGTGCTGCGGTGCGTCTGAGCGGGGGCGTGATCGGGGCCTTCTTGATAGCCACCGTATTCGGCGTCATGCGCCGGGGCCTGGGGCGCGAGTTCGCGGCGCTGACCAAACCCCTGCGGCGCCGCCAGGGCCTGCGGGCCCTCCTGATTGCCTCGGTCATCGGCTCTGTGCTGGGTCTGATTCCCTACCATCTGGCCCTGCGTGAACTCTCCGCGGGAGTTGCGGCTCTCGTCTTTTCCACTACCCCCTTGTTTACCTTGCCCTTCGCCCGTCTTGGTGTTGCCGAAGCCCGGCGCACAACTCCGTCTTTGATTGCTGGTACCTTGCTCGGCTTCGCCGGAGTGGGGATTGTCCTCTGGGCCCAAGCTTGTGGTGGGGCCGTTGCTCCCGCAGCATCTCCGGAAGCAATCGAAGTGCATGCCCCGGTTCGGGGCCCGATCGCTCGCTTTCCGCGCTTGGGCCAAGCTGGGAGAATTTTGGCCACTCGCTATGTGGGTGATGATGAACATGGATTGGTCAGCAGTCGCTTGGAGATGACCGAAGAGGGGCTCATTTTTGCTCCCGAAGAGGTCATCGTGGAGGGTGGTGGCTGGTTCGTCAATTGGGCGGACACTCCGGCGATCTCTCCCGATGGGGGACTTGTGACCTGGTTGCAGAAGGCTGACTCCGGTACCTACGATTATCATGTGCAGTACGCCTTGCGCCAAGAGGACGGCAGCTTTGCGGAGCAGGGCCCTATCCATGAGCACACGGGTCCTGGCGAACACGGCTTCGCTTCCTTGACCGCTCTGGATCAAGAGCGCGTGTTGGCAGTTTGGCTTGATGGCCGGCTGATGAAGGAGAAAGGGCCCATGACTCTGATGAGCCGCGTGATTGCCAAGGACGGAACCCGTGGCCCCGAGAGTGTGCTCGATGGACAGACCTGTGAGTGTTGTCCCACCGCCTTGATCACCCTTGGGGATGGCACCGCCCTAGCAGCTTGGCGCGATCGGTCAGACGAGGGTCTGCGGGACATTCTCTTGGCCCGTTGGACCGCCGAGGCCGGTTGGGGGGAGCCCTTCAGCGTGCACGCGGACCAATGGAAGTTCCTCGCCTGCCCGGTGAACGGCCCCAGCTTGGTGAGTCATGGGGACCAGGTTGCTTTGCTTTGGTACACCGAAGGCAGCAATGAGGTTTCGCGGGTCAATGTCTGCTTGTCCCAGGACAAGGGGGTCACTTTTAGTCCGGTGCAAGTGGTGGACCAGGGCAGCCCCCTGGGTCAGGTCAGCGCCAGCTTCGATGCCAAGGGACGCCTCCTGGTTTCCTGGCTGCAACGGAATGATGCGGGGGCCGCCTGGGTGGTCCGCCGGGTGGGAGAAAGTCAGGGCCCGATCATGAGCGTGGCTCAGGTCGAGGGCAAGCGCAGCGATGGCCGCGCTCGCTTGACGGCCCTTGGGGATGGTTGGGCTTTGGTCTGGACCGGTGGGGAAGGTGCCCGACTGATGGCCGCCGCTATTCAGTGAGGCTTGGTCTTGCGCCAGTGGCCCAGGGTCCAGGGCTTGAGCAGCAACACGAGAGCCGGCAGGGCCAACCAGGGCAGGAAGCGGGCCGGTCCGCTGATCAGAATCTCTGGCAAGCGCTCAGTGCCAAGTAGCAAGATCCAAGCGTCATAAGCGATGTGCAGGATCACAGCGGGCCACAGGCTGCGCGATCGCAGGGTGATGGTGCCGAGTAGCATGCCGATCAGGAAGGTGGGCATCAGCCGGTGCAAAGACGCATGCGCGGCGGCAAAGAAGAGCGATGAGATCAGTACCCCACGCAGGGGCCTCTTGTCCCGGGCCAGAGTTCCCAGGATTGCGCCTCGGAAGAGAAGCTCTTCCACGATTCCCGGGCTGACCGCCATGGCGAAGAGCAGGGTGATCAGGGGCGTGCTGCCAAAGAACTCTTCCAGGACGGGGTTCTTTGTCACTGCCTCTGGCAGGGGCAGCACGAATTGTTGACCGCGCATCAAGAATTCCATCAGGTAAGCAAGGCCCGGCACGATCAAGATTGCCAGGATCAGATCCAAGACGCGCGGCTGCGCGCGGATGAAGTCCGTGGCGGGTGAGGGTCCAAAGCGTTTTTTCGCGTGCCAGAGACAGATCAGCCCCAGGGGCAGCATCAACCCCCAAAGGGTGGCCAGGAGACCTCCCAGCATGTCGTAGCCCTGGAGGCGCGAGGCCACCCCCAGCATCAAGAGTACCGAACCAAAGGCGTAGGCTTGGGCATGGCGGGAGGCGAGTCTTCGATTGCTCGCTTCCTCTGCTGACGAACCGCCGATCAGAACCCGTTCCGCGTCCAACAGGCCGGCGAGTTGGCGTACCGCGAAGGCGCTCCAACCCAGATGGGACAGGATCATTACCAGGGTCACCCCCAGGGTCAGTTCTCCAAGCAGCGCATCCCTCAGGGAGAGGGCCGCCCCGGTCAGGGGCACCAGGGCCAAGAGGAAGTTGTGCTCCAGGCCAGGGGCCAGCACGACCATGTTGGGCACCGCCAGAGCGAGCATCAGGGGTAGCAGCATGTGCTGGCCCTCGCGGAAACTTCGCGCCCGCCCGCAGGCCAGACAAAGTAGCGCGCAGACCAAGATGCAGGCGGGGATGAAGACCAGGGCGCCACTCAAACGGGTGAGGCCCACGCCTCCTGAGTCGCCACCGCCCATTCCTTCCCAACCAACTTGGACGGCCAGGAAGAGCCCCAGGATGTTGGAGGCCAGACAGGCCAGGCCCGTGAGCAGTACAGCCCCGAACTTGCCCAGCACCAGGGCGCTCTTGTCCGCTGGACTCACCAGCAGGGTTTCCAGAGTGCCAGCCTCGCGCTCCCCGGCAAAAACAGAGAGGGCGGCGTAGGAGCCCCCCGACAGGAGCAGCATCACCAGCAGGATCGGCAGGAAGCGTGCCATGCTGGCCGCGCCCCGGTCCTCGGCGGAGGCCAGATCGTGCACCTCAAGTTGCAGGCCGCTGCCTGGATCGCGGCCCAGCAATTCCTTGCGCCGCTCGACAGTCATGGTCTTGGCCAACTCGCTCAGGCGATTGCGTAGGCGTGTCGACAGGGTGCGCGAGGACTCGTCCTTGCGCTCGTACCAGATCTTGGCGTTGAGTTGTTCGTTCGGACCGGCGCCTCCTGCAATGGTCAAGACCGCTTGGGCTGTGTCGCCAATAAGTTCTCGCCAGGCGTCCTCGATCTGTTGGCGGTGGTTTTCGGGCAGGGATGCAGCGGGCAGTTGATTCAGGCTGCTGGCATCCCCCTCTTGGATGATGGTAGCGGGATCCTGAATCGCGTCGATTAGACGCATGGCGAGTTCCGGCGGCGCTTCGCTTGCATCTACAAGTACGGTCAACTCGCGCTGCTCCAAACTGCTGACCGCGGATTTCTGCAGCAGGTCGCTGCCCGAGAGCATCAGGGGATAGAGCACCACCGGCAGGAGTACCGCCGCAAACAGCGCCCGGCGATCCCGGAGAAGTTGCAGCACTTCCACGCGGAAGACTGTGCCCATGGTCTCGGTCCAGTTCACAGGTTGTCTGCCTCGCTGGTGAGTGTCTGGTCCGCTCGTGCCACAAAGGCCCGGAATACATCTTCGAGCCATTCTTCTTTCGTTTCTTCTCGCAGTTCTTGGGGCGTACCCACCGCAAGTACCCGGCCCGCATGCACAATCGCGATGCGATCGCATAGACGCTCGGCCTCAGACAACACGTGGGTGGAGAACAGCACGCAGCGACCTTCCTCCCGGCGGGATTCCACGAAGCGGATCATGTCGCTGGCTGCCAAGAGATCGAGGCCGGTGGTGGGCTCGTCCAAGATCAGTACCCGCGGGTCATGGATCACCGCCCGGGCGATGGAAACCCGCTGCCTCTGGCCGGTGGAAAGGGACTCGCAGCGGCCGGACAGGAACTCGTTGAGGTCAAAGGCTTTGACCACCACCTCCAGGCGTTGGCCCAGGGTGTCCTCATCCATGCCGTGCAACCGTCCGAAATACTGCAGCACTTCCTTGGCGGTCAAACGCGGATAGAGCCCGGTTGTTCCTGACAGGAATCCTACCCGCTCGCGTACGGTGATCGGGTCGTTGGTCACATCTGCTCCAGCGACCGTGGCCGTTCCCCGTGTGGGGGCCAGGATGGTGGAGAGCATGCGCAGTGTGGTGGTCTTGCCCGCGCCATTGGGTCCCAGAAGTCCCATTACCTCGCCATAGTTGCAGGTCAGGTCCAGGTCCTGCACGGCCGCGATTTTTCCGCGCTTTGGGTCGGAGAATACCTTGGTCAGAGCCTTGGCTTCGATTGCTGGGCCCTGGGGGTCAGTTGCTTGTGCCTCAAGGGCCTGGCTATGTGTGGCTTCAGTCATCGGCTTGCGTCCCCATCGGATCGCAGGAAGGAAACGAGCTTTCTCAAGGGAATGGTGGCGGAACTAGTCGCAAATGCTTCACGGGAGAGCAAACGCACTGCCAGATTCAAGGCCAGCCACCCGCTGATCAGCAACGAGATTGCGACCAGGGTGTACTCAAGGGGCAGGATCTTGCCCAGTAGCATGGACTTGGCGGCCAGGGTCATGTTCAAGACCGGTACCAGAGCCAGGCCCGGGGTCAGGTCGATGCCCGGCATGATGCCGGCGATGGCGGGCATGATGAAGAGCAATTGCACCGGGCCGAGCATGGCCTGGGCTTCCTTGAAATTGCGCGCCAGACCTGAGATTGCGGTCAGGGTGGCTCCCGCGAAGAGGGCAAAGAGCAGGGTCAGAGGCGCGATTGCCAAGAGAGACTGCCAGGGCAGGTTGATTGTGATGCTGCTGCCCTGCAGCAGGGTCGCCAACAACCCCTCGGCGGAAATCCCAAGGGCCAGGAGATTGAAGCTGGTGGCGATCATGGACAGGCTGGCCACCGCCAGTACCTTTCCTTGCAGGACCCACAGGCGCGGGATGGGCAACAGCAGGGTGGTCTCCGCCGTGCCCCGTTCCCGTTCTCCTGCGGACAGGTCCACTGCCGGAAAGAAGGCGCCCATGACGCACATGGTCACCAGCAGCATGGGCAGCAGCATCGCCAGGATCAGCGCGCCCTTGTCGCTCTCTGGGCCCACATCCTTGCGTTCCAGGCGCAGGGGTTCCAGGGCCGTTGGGGAGTAGCCTCCTTCCTGCGCAGCTTGTTCGCGCAGCTGATCCACATGCCTGGCGAGGCGACTTGTGATGCGCCCTTCGGTCAGCTCGCCCTTGGGCTCGCTCCGGTTCACATGCAACTGTGCACCCTGCGGTGCAAAACTCAAGACCCCTGCCAAGGGGGGATCACCGGGCGAAGAGTCTTCCCCTTGGGGCTCAAGCAACTCGGCCCGGGGCACGTCCTCTTGTGCTCCCAGATCCACCAGCACCAAACGGTTGGCCTGATACTCCTCGTCCTCATCCTGCCCCTTGTCCAAGGCCCGTAGCAGGTCTTCTGGGACGGACTCCTGGTTGATCACCCCCACGCGCACTTCGGTACGCTCCTTTTGACCCTGCAACACCAGGAAACCTTGGACCATGACCCAGAACAACACCGGGTACATGCAGATCGGCAGGACCAAGGTGGTGAAAGCGGTTTGGCGATCGCGCAGGGTCTCGCGCAGTTCCTTGGCGGCGACCCGCAGGGTGGCGTGGAGGCGTTGTTGGCTGGCCAAGGGGAGAAGGGGGTGGGGGGCGGCTGGTCAGCTTGCAGAGATGGGTGAGACCCGGCTGTCCAGCGGGGGGAGTGTAGCGCTGGCATTCGGGCCTGACGAGAGGCCACTCAAAACAAACACTGTGCTGGGACCTGGTCTGTACAAGGGCCTTGAGGTGACCACGAACAGAAGCTTCTCCTGGCTCAAGTTGAGAGGGGCTGCATGTCGATAAAGCTCGCATGCAAGAGGATTTCCAGGGTCTCGGGGCCAAGAGTGCCCCCCAAGAGGACCAGGAAAGCAAGACCACGCGTGCGGCTCTGCTTGCCCCGCCGATAAATTTTATGGCGCCAGCCCAGTATCCGGCCGCACGCGTTTCCTCTTCTCACGCCGTCTTTCCCTCGGGACTGTCTCCTGAAGGCAAGCTGCCCTTGTCCGGCCTGAGCATTTCGCGCCGGCTGCTGCGCTGGTTCCCCCAGGGTCTGGCCATGGCGGCGATTCTCTGGAGCCTTTGCTTTCACGTTTCTCAGGTGCGTGGGTCGTCCATGTCTCCGGGAATCCTGAATTCCGATCGAATAGTGGTGGATGGTTTCTTTCACCACATCATCCCCATGAACCGCGGGGATGTGGTGGTGCTGGAGTATCCCCTTGATCGCAGTTTGGACTATGTCAAGCGCGTGATCGGCTTGCCGGGGGATGACATCTTGATCGCCTTTGGCAAGGTCTGGGTCAATGGAGAACTCCTGGACGAGCCCTATCTGGATGCGGGTCTGGTCGACCGTACCAGCTTCAAGCACAGCACCGTGGCTCCCAATCACTTCTTTGTACTTGGGGACAATCGTATCCACAGCTCCGACAGCCGCGAGTTCGGTCAGGTGCCAATGGACTGCCTGCGCGGGGTGGTGCGCGCGCGCCTGTGGCCCTTCAGTCGTGCCGGTTGGGTGAACTGAAGGCCCTGGGGCTTCGGCTATCTTGGGGCGGTGTCCAGCACTCCCATTGTTTTGATCAGCGGCGCGGCTCGGGGTTTGGGCCTGGCCAGCGCGGAACGCCTCGCGGCCCTTGGCTGGTGTGTACATGGGGTACATCGTGATGCTGCGGGGCGACAGGGTCTCGTCGATCGCCTCGGTGAAGACCAGGTGCATCAGGCGGATCTGAGTGAGACAGGGGCAGCTGAACAGGTGGTGAATCGGGTCCTGGCCAGGGCCGGTCGATTGGACGGGGTCGTGCACGCCATGGGGGAGTTTGCGAGTGCTGTGCCCTCTGAAACCTCACGGGAATTGGTGCAGGACCTTTGGCGTAGCAACATGCTCTCGGCGGTGGATTTCTTGGATGCGAGTCGAGGAGCCCTGCGCGCTTCCAAGGGGGCGGCGGTGTTTTTTGGAAGCGCTGGACTGGCGGGGGTTCGCGCTCGTCAAACGACTGCTGCCTACATAGCTGCAAAGACCGCGCTCCTGGTCTGGATGAAGTCTGCGGCCCTGGAGGAAGCGCCCCATGGGGTGCGCGTCAACATGGTCTCACCGGGGGTGATTCCCCACAGGGACGCGGCTTCGGAGACATCCGATCCTGAGCGCCTGGCACGTATTCCCAGCGGCCGCGGAGGCAAGCCCGAAGAAGTCGCTGCGGCGGTGAGCTGGTTGCTCTCTTCGGACGCTAGCCATGTGATCGGTCAGGACTTGGAAGTAGCTGGCGGCTGGTTGCTCTAGGGGCTCGATTTATTGCAGCTCCCGCTGGCCAGTTGCCCTGGCGTTGGGGCACCATGGGGACATGAGTCAAGCCACCATCCATAATCTGGATCCCGCCACGGGAGAGTTGATCGAGGAGATTCCCTGTGCCACCGAAGCGGAGGTTCAAGCCAAGGTAGCTCGGGCCCGGAATGCCTGGCCCGCCTGGCGTGGCATGGACTCGGGCCAGCGCTTGGACCTGTTGCGCGCAGTTCTCAAGCGCCTGGAGGAGGAGGCCCCGGAACTTGGAGCACTCCTCTCCCGGGAGATGGGCAAACCCCTCTCCCAGGCCATTGGCGAGGTGCGGGGCTATGCCAAGCACTTGGCTGGTGAGTTGGATGAGGTGGCCCTGGCGATTGCGCCCCAAATCATGCCTGGCAGCGAGGACGAGGTGCTCTTGTCCCGCGAACCCCACGGGGTCGTGGCGGTCATCACCCCTTGGAATTTTCCTGTGGGCATGCCTGCCCAGATCCTGATTCCTGCCCTGGGGGCGGGCAACACGGTGGTGTTCAAGCCCAGCGAGCATGTGCCCCTGACCGGGGCATTCCTGGCCCGCCTGTTTCAGGAGCATCTGCCAGACGGGGTGCTGGAGCTGCTGCAGGGGGGCGGCCCAGTGGGCGCTGCGCTTGTGGAGGAAGAGGTGGACATGATCGCTTTTGTGGGCAGTCGCGCCACGGGCATAGCAATCATGCGCAGCGCCGCGGGCAGTTTGAAACGACTGGTACTGGAACTCGGAGGCAAGGATCCCCTGCTTGTCTTTGCAGACGCTGATCTGGAAGCCGCTGCAATCTGCGCGACTCAGAACTCCCTGCGCAACACGGGGCAGGTCTGTTGCAGCGTGGAACGGGTCCTGGTGGAGCGCTCCGTGGCGCAACGCTTCGAGAAGCTTGTGTTGCAGGAAGCGGGGAACTGGCCTTTTGGAGATCCCCAGGTCAAGCAGACCTGCATGGGGCCTTTGGTGAGCGAATCCCAACGGGACAATGTAGTGGCCCATGTGGCGGACGCCCGGGAAAAGGGTGCGCGTATTGCGCTCGGTGGTGAACTGCCAAAGGGGTCCGGTTGGTTCTATCCCGCCACGGTGATTGTTGATGCTCCAAGCGATGCGAAGGTCATTCGTGATGAAACATTTGGCCCGGTGGTCTGCTTGACCTGCTTTGACACCGAAGACGAGGCTGTCGAGCGAGCCAACGACACGGTCTATGGCTTGGGCGCAAATGTGTGGACCGGCGATCCTGAGCGAGGCCGTCGGGTTTCCGCTGGGTTGCGCGCTGGTCAGGTGGGGGTCAATCGTTATCTGGGCGGCGCCCCGGGTACTCCCTGGGTCGGCGCCCGCCAGTCAGGCGTGGGATTCCTGGGGGGCATCGAAGGTCACCGGCAGTTCACGACTCCAAAGACCGTGGCAACCGCGCCCTCGTGAGCCGATTCCCTGTCTCGTTCTGGGCCCGGCCCTTGCGCTCCGGCCCCGGCCGGTTAGGATTCGTTGAATGGAACGCAAGATCCAAGGCCTTCAGGGGCGTATAACCGCTCCCAGCCGAACCAGTGCCCGATTGGGGCAGTGGTGGTGGTGCCCCTCGCCCGCGATGCAGCGGATGGGGTGCGAGATCTAGGACCTTCGCCTTTTCCTGATGTTCATCGCGGGCTCCCAGATCCTCTGGGGGCCCGCGCTTCTTTTTTCCTATCCTGCTGGCCTGCAAGAACAGCCCGTGCAAGACCATTCCCGAGACTCCGCGTGACTTCACCTCTTTCCCGATCCACCGATCAAGACGCCGATCAGTACCAACTGGCCTGGTGGGTATTGCCCGCTGACCTTCTCACCCCGGTGCAGGCATTCCGAGCCCTGAGGGCCAGCGGCCACAAGGGCGCGCTGCTCGAATCCGTTGAGGGGGTGATGCGTCTGGCCCGCTATTCCTTCGTGGCCGTCAATCCTTGCGCGTCCCTGCGAGCACGTGCGGGAGAGGTGTCCGTCACCGAGGGTGGCAAGAGCGTCACCACTAAAGGCAGTGCATTGGAAGCCTTGCGCGCGGCTCTCAAGTCTCACGCGGTGCCCAAGGCGCCTCCGGGTCTGCCCCCTCTGGTGGGAGGCTGGCTTGGTTTCTTTGGCCATGAGTGGGTCACGGAGTTGGAGCCTCGTATCAAGCGACAGGAGAACGATCCATTTGGTGCGCCAGACGCCTGTTTTGATTTGTTCCGGGATGTGGTTGCCTTTGATCATGCGACCCAGCGGTTGTATCTGATCACCGCCTGTCCCCGGGGCGCTGCAGACCGTAGTGCAGCGGAGAAGAAACTCGAGGGGCTGGCCCAGGACCTCTCCACCGAGGCGGGGGATTTCAAAGGCTTCACCCTGCTGGACGATCAGACCGAGCGCACCACTGAAGCGGGTGTCTACATGGAAGCGGTGGAAACCCTGCGTCAGGAAATTGGCGCGGGGGAGGTCTTTCAGGCAGTCCTCAGTCAGGGCTTTTCCCGGCGCTTTGCGGGGGATTCTTTCACCCTCTATCGCGTGCTGCGCCTGGTGAATCCCGCGCCTCACATGTTCTATTGGTCCACGGATGACATCACCCTGATCGGTTCTTCTCCCGAGCGTTTGGTTTCCCTACGAGACGGAGTTTGCCAGGCCGTGCCCATCGCGGGCACCCGTCCACGCGGCAAAGACAAGGCGCAGGATGACCTCTTGGGCGTGGAACTCTCGACTGATCCCAAGGAACGCGCAGAGCACGATATGCTGGTTGATCTGGCGCGCAATGATCTGGGCCGGGTGGCTCGGGTGGGCAGTGTGCAGGTGCGCGAACACGCCGTGCTGGAAAAATTTCCCCGCGTGCAGCACCTGGTCAGTCGCGTGGAGTCCCGCCTCGCTGCTGGGCGAGACGCCTTGGATCTGGCCGCTGCCTGCTTTCCCGCGGGAACGGTCTCAGGAGCGCCCAAGGTGCGCGCCTTGGAATTGGTCACTGCCTTGGAGGGCCGTTGCCGCGGACCCTACGCGGGGGCTTTCGGCTACTTTGATGGCTCCGGATCGGCGGAGTTGGCCATCACCATCCGGACTCTGGTAGTGCAAGCGGACCGCGTCCATTGGCAGGCGGGGGCGGGCATCGTTTGGGAGTCGAACCCTGAGCTGGAGCACGCGGAAACCTTGCACAAGGCACAAGCCCTGGCAGAGACCGTGACAATGGCCGCCGAGCCCGCTTTTCAACCCCGGGGCGGCAATCCGGTGGGGGCTCAGTCATGATTCTCTTGATCGACAACTACGATTCCTTCACCTACAATCTGGTGCAGGTCCTGGCGGCTTTGGGTGCCGAGGTTGTGGTGCGGCGTAACGATGCCTTGACATGCGAACAGGCTTTGAACCTGGGAGCTTCGGCGCTGGTGATTTCTCCGGGACCGGGTCGGCCCAAGGACGCGGGCATAACGCTGGAATTGCTCGCTGCCCTGGATTGCAGCATACCGGTGCTGGGGGTTTGTCTTGGACACCAGGCACTTGTGGAGCAGGCTGGCGGAAAGTTGCTGGTGGATCCCTCGCCGGTGCATGGCAAGGCGAGTTTGGTGCACCACGCCAAGGGGCCCTTGTTTCGCGGTATTCAGAGTCCCTTTCCCTGTGCGCGCTATCACTCCTTGGTGGCCGAACGGGCCAGCCTGCCGGAGCACCTGAATCTGATCGCTTGGACCGAGGAGGGGCATGTGATGGCAGTGCAAGACACCCGCGGCCCGCGCTTTGGAGTGCAGTTCCATCCCGAGTCGATTCTGACTCCCTTGGGCACCCGCATCCTGGCGAACTTCTTGGCCGCTGCGGGAGAACCCGTGGCCACGCGCAGTCCAGGGAGCAGCCTGTGAACACGCGCGAGGCACTGGCCGCTGTGCAGGGGGGCGCGAAGCTAAGCAGTGCGGAGTGCGAAGAGATCTTCGGGGAGGTCCTGGGTGGCAAAGCAGATGCCCTGGTCCTGGCTGCGCTGCTGTCCAGTCTGGCTCAACGGCGGGAGACCCGGGATGAATTGCTCGGGGCCGTGCGCGCATTGCGTGGCAGCATGTTGCCCTTCGAGCATTCCTACCCAGATGCCATCGACACCTGTGGCACTGGTGGCGATGGGCTCGGCACCTTCAACCTATCCACCGCAGCTGCCCTGGTGGCCGCCGCCGCGGGAGCCCAGGTGGTCAAGCACGGCAACCGAGCCGCTTCTTCCAAGTCCGGATCCGCGGACCTGTTGGAGGCACTCGGGGTTTGCATTGAGTTGACCCCGGAACAGGCTCGGGAAGTGCTGGAGCAGGTGGGTATCACCTACCTGCACGCGCCCCTCTATCATCCGGCTATGCGTCATGCGGGACCTGTGCGCAGGGCCCTGGGGATTCGCACGATCTTCAATTCCCTCGGCCCCCTCGCAAACCCCGGTGGTGTGCGTCGGCAGCTGGTGGGGGTTTCAGATGGATCCCGGGTTGAGGAGGTGGCATCGATTCTGGAGTCCCTGGGCCATGAGCGCGCGCTGGTGGTTCATGGGGGCGGCGGTGCGGATGAGTTGACCTTGGACGGGCCCAACATGGTGCGTTGTGTGGGCTCCTTGAAGTCCTTTGAGGCGCAAGGAGTGAAGCTGGGTCTGGACGCGGCGCCGGTCTCCGCCTTGGCGGGGGGTGATGCGCAGCACAATGCGGGCATCTTGCAGCGCCTGCTGGTTGGTGACGGTGGGCCCCTGCGGGATGCACTGCTTTACAATGTGTCGGCGGCTCTTGTGCTGGCAGAAAAAGCCGCGAGTGCCGAAGAGGGTTTGCAACTGGCCGCCGAGGCCCTGGATTCGGGCGCAGCCAAGGATCGCTTGGAACAGTGGGTGCAACTTTCCCAGGCGGTAAGCGCGTGAGCTTGCCCGCTGGAGTACGGCTGACCGGCACACGGCTGGATCCGATCCTGCAATCGGTTGCGGTCAGGGCTGGTGAGCGCCAGCCGGTGGAGAAGATCGACGCCGCAGGTTCTCTTGAGTTGTTTCGCACTGCCCTTGGCGCTCCCGGCCTGTCACTGATCGCTGAGTGCAAACGCCGGGCTCCCTCGGTGGGGCAGCTTTCCAAAGAGGTCGATCTTGCCTGGCGGGCCCAGGCCTATGCCCGCGGAGGCGCCGCGGCCCTTTCGATCCTGACCGAGGAAGAGCATTTTGGGGGCCATCCCCGGGATCTTGCCGCCGTGCAATCAGCAGGGTTGCCTCGCCTGCGCAAGGACTTCTTGATCTCCACTCAGATGGTGCTCGAAAGCGTGCCCATGGGAGCGGATGGGGTGCTCTTGATCTGCGCTTGCTTGGAGGACGCCCTGCTCGAAGAACTGGCCGTATGCGCCAGGGAGCAGGGGCTCTTTACCTTGGTGGAGATCCACGACGAAGCGGAATTAGAACGGGCAGCACGACTTGACTGTGCGTCCATTGGCATTGGCGCCATCGGAGTCAACGCCCGTGACCTGCGGGATTTTTCGATTGACCTGGCAACGGTTGAGCGCATCGTGCCCCTCATTCCCGAGGGTGTCTTGTCAGTGGCGGAGTCTGGCTTGTATGGTCCGGAAGACCTCTTGCGTGTGCGCGCAGCAGGTGCGGATGCGGCTTTGGTGGGCACGGCTCTCATGCGCTCGGAAGACCCCGAAGCGACTCTGCGAAATTGGAGTGAGGCGATAGAGGCATGAAGCCGGGCACGGTCAAGATCTGTGGGCTGACTCGGGTTGAGGATGTGCACGGCGCGGTTGGGGCGGGAGCGGATCTCCTTGGCTTTGTGCACCACGAGGATTCTCCCCGCCATGTTTCTCTTCAAGATCTCACGTCTCTGGTGGCGGCCGTTCCCGCGAACAAATCCAGTGTGTTGGTGGTGGTGAACGGTGACCCCGATGATCTTGGTTCCTTGATGAAGACGAGTGGTGCGGACCTGTTGCAGTTGTGCGGAGATCAGGATCCCGAGGATTTTGAGTCCTTTGGCTTTCCGATCCTGCGGCGCATAGGCGTGCAGAAGGGAGCTTTGGTGGATCTGGTCCGCTGGTTCAGCGCGGCGCAGGCATTCGTGCTCGATCATCCATCTTCCGCCGGGGGCAGCGGGCTCTTGGTTGATTCTGTCCTGGCTGCCGAACTTGCTGCCGCGGGGCCATGTCTTCTGGCCGGGGGACTGGGCCCGGAGAGTGTTGCTACCAGCATCCGCGCGGTCAAACCCCTGGGTGTGGATGCTTCCTCCCGATTGGAACGCGCTCCCGGAAAAAAGGATCCCCAGCGCATGACTGATTTTGCGGATCGGGCTCGCCAGGCCTTTGCCCTGCAGGAGACCCAGCCATGAGTTCCTTCCAACTCCCCACGCACTTTGGGCGTTTCGGCGGCTGCTATGCCCCTGAGACCTTGATGCCCGCTCTCCTGGAATTGGAAGCCGCCTTCATCGAAGCCCAAGCGGACCCGGGGTTCACAAGCGAACTTGCGCGCCTGGCCCGGGACTTTGGTGGGCGACCTACACCCTTGTTTCAGGCCCAGCGTCTGAGCAACGAGTGGGGCGTGGACCTCTGGCTCAAGCGCGAGGATCTTCTGCATACGGGAGCCCACAAGCTGAACAACGCCATGGGCCAGGCGCTCTTGGCCCAGCGCATGGGCAAGAAGCGTATTCTTGCAGAGACCGGCGCGGGACAACACGGGGTTGCCAGCGCCACCGTGTGTGCCCTGCTTGGTTTGGAATGCGTTGTCTACATGGGGGAGGTGGACATCGAAAGACAGCGGCCTAATGTGGAGCGTATGCGCTTGCTGGGCGCGCGAGTTGAGTCCGTGGCTAGCGGTCAGCGCACCCTCAAGGACGCGGTGAACGAAGCCTTGCGCGCTTGGGTTTCCGATCCCGATGCGCACTACCTGTTGGGTTCGGCACTTGGCCCTCACCCCTTTCCCACCATCGTGGCCGCGTTTCATTCGGTGATCGGCGAAGAGGCCAAGCGCCAGTTCCTGGAGCAGAGCGGGATGGAACTGCCGGATCTCGCGTTGGCTTGCGTGGGGGGCGGATCCAATGCGATTGGTCTTTTTCGCGCCTTCTTGCCCCACCAACAGGTGGCTCTCATAGGAGTCGAAGCAGGAGGCCGCGGTTCCCAGCCGGGAGAACACGCGGCGCGTTGGCTGGGGGGGCGTGAGGGAGTCTTGCATGGCTGCCGCACATTGGTGCTTTCAGATGAACACGGTCAGATTCAAGGCACACACTCCATCAGCGCCGGTTTGGATTACCCCGCGGTGGGGCCTGAGCATGCGGATCTTTCCGATCAGGGGCGTGCGCGCTACGAGGTCGCCGGAGATGCGGAAGCCCTGGCAGGATTCCAGGCGCTCGGACGATTCGAAGGGATTCTGCCCGCTCTGGAGTCCTCCCATGCCCTGGGTTGGCTCATGACCCATCAGGGTGACTGGCAGGGCAAACGGGTTGTACTCGGTCTTTCGGGCCGAGGCGATAAGGACCTGGTCACCGTCTTGCCCCTGCTGGGGGATGAGGCGTGAGCGCTTTCTTGCAAGCTGCCATTCGGGTGGGGCGCGAGGGTGCCTGTCCCGCAATTGCGCCCTATCTGACCGCCGGGGACGGGGGCTTTGAGCGCAGCCTGGCGGTGATGCACGCAATCGAAAAGGCGGGCGCCGTGTGTTTGGAGTTGGGCTTGCCTTTCTCCGATCCTCTGGCAGACGGACCGATCTTGCAGGCCGCGGCCCAGCGCAGTCTGGCTGAGGGTATGACCCCGGTCCGAACCCTTGAGTTGATTCGTACCTACCGCGAGGAGGGCGGGCTCATGGCGGTGCTGTTGTTCAGTTACATCAATCCCCTTCTGGTGGGCCTCGGTGGCCTTGGGGCCAGCGCGGAACGATTGGCCGAGGCGGGGGGCGACGGTTTCGTGGTGCCCGACCTGCCCCCGGAGTTGGCCCAAGAACTGCAGGACCCCTGCGCGGAGCTTGACCTTGGCACGGTGTTCTTTGCCACTCCGCGCTCGTCGCCGGCGCGGATTCGTGCCGCTGCCGAAGCCTCCACCGGCTTCTTGTACTGCGTGGGGCGCACGGGAGTCACGGGCCAGCGCACTTGTTTTGACGCAGAGGTCCTTGGTTGGCTCGACCAGGTCCGTGCTCTGGCAGGTTCTACTCCCTTGACCGTGGGCTTTGGCGTGGCCGAGCCCGCGGATATTTCAGCCTTGGCGGGCCATACGGACTTGGCTATCTCGGGCAGCGCCCTGGTGCAACTCTTGCACCGCACCGGGGGTTCTCCCCAGGATGGGGCTCAGGCGGCCCATGACTTTGTCGCGGCCCTTTGCCGGGCCCAACCGAAATAGGAAAACCCATGCAACCTCAAACCAGAAACCACCTGGCCTTTCTCGATCGCGCTCTGTTGAACCTGTTGGAGGAACGGGCGCGATTGCTGGCAGACGAAGCCCTGGAAGTCCCCGCAAACCTGGAGGATCTGCTGCTGCGGGCCAGCGGAGACTTTTCCCCGCATGCTCTCTCAAGCGTCTTCGAGGCGATTCAAGCGGGCTGTCGGGCAAACAGTGGGGGGGCGCGATGATCCTGCGCCTCTGGCCCGGTACATCGGAAGCTCGGGCGGCTGCGATTTCGGAGATGCTCGAAGTCGAAGGCGTGCGTACCTCGCGCAGTCCTGAACTCAACCGGCCAATCATCGCTACCCTGGACAAGGTGGATGCAAGCCTCGTCAGGCGCATCGAAGAGTTGGCCGAGCTGGAGTCCATTGTGCATCCCGAGGGCGAGTGGCGCCGCGTGGATCGTAGTTTCCGGGACGGACCCTCGGTAATCAGCTTGGGGGGCGTGCCTGTGGGTGGCGGGAGCGTGGTGGTCATAGCGGGACCTTGCTCTGTGGAAAACGCCAAGCAATTGGACGAAGCGGCGCGTTGTGCCCAACGGGCGGGGGCTCATGTTCTACGGGGCGGGGCCTTCAAGCCGCGCACATCGCCCTACGCCTTCCAAGGGCTCGGGCGCGAGGGCCTGTTCCTCCTCAGGGAAGCTGGCCTGCGCTTTGGCATGCCAATTATCAGCGAGATCATGGACGCGGGGCACCTGTCTGCATTTCTTGATCACGATGTGGACTGCCTGCAGATCGGTGCACGCAACATGCAGAACTTCACTCTGCTCAAGACCGTGGCCACTGCCCGGCGGCCGGTCTTGCTCAAGCGTGGTCTCTCCGCGACCATCAAGGAGTGGTTGCAGTCTGCGGAGTACCTCGCGGCCCACGGTTGCGATGATGTAATTTTGTGCGAGCGCGGCATCCGTACCTTCGAGCCCGCCACGCGCAATACTCTGGACCTGACCGTTTTGCCTCTGCTGCAACAATGGTCACACCTGCCGATCATGGTGGATCCCAGCCATGCGGCGGGTATTCCCGGATTGATCCCGCCCTTGGCCCGGGCTGCCCTGGCTGCTGGCGCGGATGGTCTGGCGGTGGAGGTGCACGCGAGCCCTGAAGACGCCAAGAGCGATGGAGGTCAGGCTCTCTTGCCGGGTGAACTCGCCGGCCTGGTGGCGGACGCCAGGGTCTACGCAGCGGTGGGGGGGCGGCACCTGGCCGAGCAACTGGTGCAGCCTGCGCAGCAGTCCTAGATCTCGTCCAAACGCTGCAATAGCTTGTCCCAGTCGATGTCCAGGGGCTCCCACTCGGGTGTGCTGCTGAGTTCAAACACCTGGTCGCGCACCGCTTGGGCGCGGCCCCCGGGGGCGGGGTGGGTGCTCATCCAGACGGGGACCTCTCCTTCCTGCTCTACTTCAAGGGTCTCGAAGAACTGAGCCAGACCTTCGGGATCGATGCGCGCGGCGATCAACATGCGTACACCTTCACGGTCTGCTTCGCTCTCGTCCCCGCGGCCGTAGCCATTCATGGTCACCGAGGTGAGCACTTCAATGGCCACCTCTTCCACGCCCCCTAGATCTCCCAGGGTTACGGCGACCACTGCTGCGGTGCCTGCAGCTTTGACGATTCGGTTGATCCCATGACGCTTTGTCACATGAGAGATCTCATGGGCCAGGACCCCAGCCACCTGTTCAGGGCTGGTGGCCTTTTCTATCAAGCCGGTGAAGACCGTGATGTAGCCTCCGGGCAGGGCAAAGGCGTTGACGGTGGGGTTGCGCACGATCTTGAACTGAAATTCCGCATCGGGCAGGGAGCGGTGGGGGGCGATGCGGTTGAGCATCACTTCGATCGCGCCCCGCAGCACGGGGTCTGTGATCTCCTTGCCGTTGGTGGGCATGGAGCCCGTGGCGAGTTCGCCAATGGCCTCGTCGGCGGAGTAGGGGATGCTCTCTGCAACTCCTTCGGTCACTGCGTCGAAGCAGGCAGGGACCTTTGCCACCATCCAGGTAATGAGAGCGCAAACGGCCAGACAACCAAGTCGCGTGCGCCAAGGACCTGAGACCGATGCGCCTCCCAGTCGCGCAATATCATTGCCAAGGTCGTTTCCAGCCAGACTCTCCACCGCGCGCAGTATGTTGGGGTCCAGCGAGGTGACGGTCAGGCCTGCTTGGGTGAATTCAATCGCACCGCCGTCGTTGCGGCGCAGGCGCATGCCGCTCCAGGAAAGCTGCCGCGCGGGGTGCCCCTCGGTTTGGGCGCTGATGCCTGTGGCGCTGAGCTCAAGTACAGCCGGAACCGAGTAGTTGCTTTGGTCGGGGCTTGTGAGCGAGGGGTCGCGGAGTTGACCTTCAAATGTGGTGGCTTGCATTGAATCAGGGTCTGGGGCGCAGGATACGGGTGCTGAGGGCACCGATGGCATCCACTTCGCAAGTCACCGTGTCCCCGTCTTCGAGGGGGCCAACTCCTTCGGGTGTTCCCATCAGGATGATGTCTCCGGGATAAAGGGTCAGATGCCGCGATAGGGCCACGAGGGCAGGCTCCACGCGCACCACCAGATTCTTGGTGCTGGCATCCTGGCGCAGAATGTCTCCCACCCTGCAGGTCACCCGCAGATCATGGGGGTCGAGGAATCCAGCCGGCACCAGGCAGGGGCCCAGAGGCAGGAAGCCGTCCATGTTCTTGGCGGGCATCCAAGGATGGCCCTTCTTGCGATCGGCACCCTGCATGCTGCGGGCGGTGAGGTCGTTGGCCACCATCCAGCCGCCCACATGTTCCATGGCGTTTTCTGTGGAGAGGTCGCGGCCTTGCTTGCTGATGACCAGGGCCAGCTCGGCCTCATGGTCCATCCGCTCGGTGTACCAGGGGCGCACGCTGACCTCGCTCCCGTGGCCACAGATGGTGTCGGGCAACTTTCCAAACCAGAGCGGCTCTTCAGGCACCTGCTCTCCGAACTCCGCCGCGTGGGCGGCAAAGTTCTTGCCCAGGCAAAGCACCTTGCCAACTTCGGGCCTGGTCAAGGGAGCGCGCCATTTGGTGCTGTCCGGTGTCTCTACCTCGGTCCAGTTGCTGCCCTCAGAGCCGGGCAAGCAGGCCTTGAACTGATCGGAGTGCAGGTGACCCGCAGAAATGAGTCCCAAGAGGTCCGTCGGATGCCCCGCCGCCGCAGCCCAGGCACTCAAGTCATACCAGCGCCCTCCAAACTCAAGCAGCAGCTCGCCCGCAGGTGCGGCGTAGACGCGTGGGATGTTCGGTCGGGGGGTGTCCATGGGGCCAGCATAGCTTCTGGTGCACCCACTTTGCTGCTTCGGAGCCTAGCGCACTCGACAAGCGTCCAGGGTCGAAAGGGCGTAGCTGGTGGCCAGTACCGGATTGCCTTCCCACCAGCGGGGAGCATTTTGGTTGACCCAGGAACCGTCGATGCGGCTCTGCAGTGTGACGATGCGGGCGCTCAGTTCCGTGCGCCAGGGGTGGACCACCCCTTCTGCATCGGTGATCTCCTCGCTGCCCGACAGGGCCAGCGCTCGGGCCATGCCCTGGTAGTAATAGAACAGTCCCTGGTAGGCGGCACTGGGATCTCGGGAGGCTTCGAATCCGGGGTTCTGGTCCAGGGTCCAGTGCTGGCCCAACCAGTGCCAGGCCGCTTGCACCCGCGGGTCTTCCCGATCGAGGCCAGCCAGCAGGTAGCACTTGAACAGCGCGTAGGTCATGGAGCCATAGGAGCGCGGCACCTTGACGCGCTTACCGTCCCGGGTGGTGATCTCATACTCCGCCTTGGAACTTCCCGGGGCATAGCCCGCGCCCCCGTCCTCGCCGGACTGGATGATCACGCCTTCTTCCAGGATTTGGATGTCATTTGACTCGGAACGGTTCTGGCAGCGTTCCAAGAACTTGATCGCCCGAGCGTAGGCTTCGTGGTCTTGCTTGAGCCCCGAAGCGGAGAGTGCATCAAGGGCCATCTGCAGGTTGGAAAGGTCCGGACGCTCATCGCCCCCGTAGCCAATGCCTCCATAGTAGCGGTCTCCCGCGGAGTACCCTTCGCCTTCGTCCGCTTGCAGTTGGACAATGTAGTCGCGGGCTCTCGCGATGACCTGGGTGAACTGCGGATCATTGGAGCGCGATAGGGCCATGATCGAGGCTGAAGTCACATAATTTGCCAACTGCCCTTGGTGAATCGAACCATCTTCATGTTGCAACGAAGCGAGCCACTTGAAGCCGATTGAAAGGGACTCTTGCACATCCTTGGGCCGGGGCTCGGGAACTGCCGCAAGGGCTCCCAATACCATGGCGCTGATACCCGCATCCGCACCTCGTGGACTGCCCCACTGTCCCGGCTTCACCTGCTGGGACAAGAGATAGGACGCGCCACTGGCAATAGCTTGATCTGTGCGCTTCGCGTCCTTTGGACTCCATCGTGGCAGGGCCCGGGCATCCCGACCCGGGCTGGCGGTGGGCTTCAGCAGGTTGAAGTAGGCGGAGAGTTCCGCCACATGCTGGGCAGTGACCTTGAGGGAGCCCTGCCATGAGAAGTCTGCTTCACGTGCGGCCAGCAGACGCACCGCTCGCTTGCGCGCCTGTTCTTTGTCTTGCTTGTAGGCTGGCAGAACCCCATGGGGATCATCGACTCCATGAGATGCCAGGAACATCAGCCCCTTGGCATATCCAGTTCGGGTGGTCTCGTCCAAGAAGTGATAGAGGGTCACGGTGGCCAGAGAGGTGTTCCTCAGACGCTGATCGGAGGCGAGGCTCTTTGCCCCATAGGCCCCATCCTCTGCCTGTTGTTCGATCAACCAGCGCACTCCGTCGCGCACAAAGCTTCCATCTGTGCGCCGATACTTTCGTGGACTGCTGGCCATGGCGTGCAGTACCCAGGTGGTGGTCTCCAGATCTCCATAGCTGCCGGTCTCTCGATTCTGCTGGCTGCGCATCCAACGAATCGAAGGGTCGATGGCTTCCTTGAGGTCGAGCTCCTGGGTGCTGGACGCTTGTTTGCTGGCCTGGGCCGGGAGCAAGGCGAGCAGAAAAAGTGCCGTGGGAAGAATCGGGCGCAGCAAGGAAAGGGGGGCTGAAGCGGACATGGGGTCGGGTGGGCTCAGCATAAGCATGCCGTGCTGGTGGGGGCAACGGCGGGGAAGAGACGAAGGTTCAAGGTGATCGCAGGGGCCTAGGGCGCTCTTCGGAGGCCTCAAAGGGTTCTCTGGCGCTGGTCGGGGTGCGTCAGGTTGCTTTCAACCCCCTGTTGGCGTCCGCTACGGTAGTGCCCCTATGGATTCCCATCAGACGATTCCCCTTGAGTTCCTGCGCTTGCCCGAGGAGGAGATGCGTCGACGAACGCTGCTTCACGCCCAGGCTCTCGCCGGGCGACGCAGTGTGCGCAACTTTTCTGCGGACCCGATTCCTCTCGACGCGGTGCGCTCCTGTATTCAAGTTGCCGCCAGCGCGCCCTCAGGGGCCCATAAGCAGCCTTGGCACTTTGTGTTGGTCACCGATCCGACCCTCAAACGAAAAATTCGTCTGGCCGCTGAGGTCGAGGAGCGGGAGAACTATCAGGGACGCATGAATCCGCAGTGGATTGAAGACCTTGAGCCCTTGGGGACCGATCACGACAAGCCGTTTCTTGAGGATGCTCCCTGTCTGATCGTGGTCTTTCGTGAGGCCTGGGGCGAAGATGAAGAGGGTCAGCGGCGCCAGCACTATTACACACAGGAATCCGTGGGAATCGCTGCAGGGTTCTTGTTAGGTGCGTTGCATCTGGCCGGGTTGGCGACCCTGACCCATACTCCCAGTCCCATGGGCTTCCTGGGAAGCCTGCTGGAGCAGCCCGAGCGCATGAAGGCATTTCTCTTGATTCCGGTGGGCTATCCCGCGGAGGACTGCCGCGTGCCGGATCTGCAGCGCAAGCCCCTGGACACGGTCATGAGTCAGAACCTGGAGGGTTGAGCGCTCTCTCTCCTGCCGTTCAGTCTCTGATCCCTGCACACGAAGGGCAGGAGCAGTCCTTGATGCCCTGGACCTTGAGTGTCCCCAGGCGCAATAGCAGGGACTTGTGCAGGGTGGCGAGTTCTTGGGGAGTGCGCTGGGAACCGATCCAGTGGAAGGCGTGTTTTTTGTGGGCGGCGGGATCTTCTGAGTTGTTCTTGAGGGTCAAGATCCCAAGGCCATCTTCGGCGGTCAGGGCCACTCGGGAACCGTTTCCCAGAAAGGTCAGGGGTGTACCCATTGCGCCGGAGGGAAACTCAAGTCTCCTCAGTCCGGCTGTATCCAGCAGAACCCGGCCCAGGGACGAGACTCCTTCACCGAGGCCCTCGAGCAATCGCCCGGACTGGTTTCCCAGGGAAAGCACAGGCACTCTCAGAATCTCAGGGGTCAGGCGGTCCGAGCGCCACCAGACGTCACCTTCTCCGTGACCTTGGCCGCGCAGCCCTACCAGAGCCCAAATGGAAGAGCGCATCCGACCGCGGGTGATCAGGCGCGAGAGTTCTCGCTCGATCTCAGCTACTTCCGCCCTGTAGTGAACACGTATCACCCGTGCGTCTTCAACGTCGGGGCTTCCAGGAGGGCGGAATTTTGGGGGCAGGAACTCCAAGTCTCCCACCTGATTCCGGAAGCGGCGGATGAAGCGCGGCTTGGGGTCATAGGGGGGCAGGGCGTCGCTGGCGTGCAGCCAGAGGAAGACCGGGGTGGGGGGCAGGTCTGCCATCCACGCCGCAGCCTGGGCTCCCAGTTCTTCCACCGTGGCATCTTTGGCCGGGGCATAGACCCGATCAAAGTCATCAAGCAGACCCGAGCCATGCCCCAGACTTGGGTCGTCCACCAGGGCCAGGGTCAGGTAGCCAGCGCTAGATAGTTGGCTTGCGAGAGTCCGAGTGTTCTTGGTCAGGCGATCTGTGTCCAGCAGGGTTCCGTTCTTGGTTGGGGACTGCCCAGTCATGATCGCGGTTGCTGCTACCCGAGGGGAGGTGCTGGGGGTCTGAAGCACGCGCACCATTTCTTTGCGTTGTGCCTCCTCAATCAGGGGTGCTCCCCCAGGCGTGGTGACAGCATCGGCGCGCAGACCGTCCACGGTCATCAAGAGGATCGAGGGGTGTCCTGCGGCACGGACCAGCTGGGGAGGCGTCAAAGCCAGGGCTGCCTGGGACAGACTCTTTGGTATCAGGCGAAAGGTCGCCGTGATTTGCTGTCCGTCCAGTTCGCTCGGAATGTCCATGTGCACGCTTTGCCATGGGACTCCGTTTTGATGGGCGATGACCGAGTAGGAGGACTCACTGGGAGAGCCTCGTTCGGGCCAGAGTTTGACTTCCAGGCGGGCATCCACTTTCCCCGCAGCTTCTGGGGGAATACCAAAGCTGAACTCAAGACGTGCATTACCAACTCCACGAAAGCGCACCCTCAATGGCGTACTTGACAGCAGGCCCGTGGCTCGTCGTTGGTCTTCACGAATGGACACCCAAGGAGTCGCGCCTGGCCGTGGCAGCCATGCCGCCGGGGCCACCTTGAGCAAGGTAAGACTGCTGAGTTGCACCTGCTGGTCTGCACCCGAGATGCGAATGAGCAGCCGATCGGGCGAGTTGACTGCGCGCCCCAGGAAAGGAGCATCCAAGTCCAGATCGGTGAACGACGTAAGGGAGTTGAGGACTGCTGTCCTGGTCGTGCCCAAGCTGCGGCGAGCGGCAAGAAACTCGACCTTGACGCGGCAAGGCCCTCCCCGCATTCTCAGGCGTATGCGGTCTGTCTTCAAATCTGGCAGATTGCGCACATCGAGGGCGCCGCTGGCCCCCGGATCAATGATCATGGCCTCGGGTTGGCTCGCATCGTTCACCATGCGGACCTGGGCTGTGCCTCGGGCCGACCAACCGTCCGGGATCAGGCGTCCCAGTTCCCATTTGGCCACCTGCTGTGGCTCGGGCAGGACCGGTTTGTTGCCCACCACTTCGATGGGGGGGGCGTAGCGAAAGGGACTCTGGCCCTCGGCCTGCACCGGACGGTTGCAAGCCTGGAGGGCTGGAATCAACGAGAGTAGGAGGAAGAAGCGTTGCACGCGGATGGGACTGGGGCTGGGTGCTTGAACAGCCTCGGCACTCTACTCTGTTGAGTCGGCAAAGCGAACTGCAGTTCCGTAGGCCAAGAGCTCTGCCGCGCCCTGGGCCACCATGCTGGTGCCAAATCGGACACTGACGATTCCATCTGCACCCAGGGCTTTGGCTTCGGCCTTCATGCGGTCGAAGGCTTGTTCGCGGGATTCTGCCACCAGCTTGGTGTATTCCGTGACCTCGCCTCCGACTATGCCTTTCAGCCCTGCCAGTATGTCGCGGCCCAGATGGCGGGCGCGAACTGTTGTGCCGCGCACCACGCCCAGGTTCTCGATAATGGTGTGGCCGGGAATTGTTTCAGTGGTGGCGGTGATCATCGTTTGACCTTTCGGTAGGGGTCGAGGGGAAGGGCGGCCAGGCGCTCACGCAGGACCAGGAGGGTAAGCAAGAGGAGTCCCACTCCGCCCGCAACAAAAATCGCAGGATGGGGTTCATCGAACCAGTCCAGGAGCGCGCCCAGGGCCCAGACGCAGTAGGCCAGGCAGGCTGAGCTGATCAGGAGCCAGCCCAGGGCTCCGAGGCTCCGGTGCCCCAGGCCGCGGCGAAGTTCCTGCCACTCAAGATCTGTGGGTTCGGGCGGTGCCGTGCTTCGGGCGAGGACCTCCAGGGTCTGGTAGGCCGCGAGCTCTCTTCGCAGGGCAGGTTCCTGGGCCAGGCGCTCTTCCATGAGTTGCGCTTCGTGGGTGGGTAGTTCCCCGTCGGCATAGCGCATGACGGCCAACTGATCTTGGCTGGGTTGGGACTCGTTCATGGTCAAAGGGGTGGTGGTTGCAAGGAGAGCCAACCTCTAGGTGGATTCAGGGGAAAGGTCCTTTTCAAGAACGGGAGCGAGGATTGACCGCAGGCGTCGACGGGCGTGGAAGAGTCGAGACATGACAGTGCCTTCCTTGATCCCCAGGCTCTCGGCGATCTCGGAGTAGGAGAGCCCTTGGTTGTGGCGCAGGGCGAGGATCTCCCGGTCGTTCTGGGAGAGGGACTGCACGGCCTGGGCGTAGAGTTGCGCGCGCTCCGAGCGCTGGGCGTCTTTGACCGGATCCGCATTCTCATCGATCAACTCAAAGTCCTGGTCTTCATCTGTGCGACCAATTTGTCGAATGCTGATGCGTGGCCGTCGCTTGCGGAGAAAGGAGATGCAGGTGTTGCGCAGAATGCGGTGGAACCAGGGCAGAAAAGGGCTCGTGGGGTCGTACTTTTGGCGCGCCTTGTAGACCCGCATGAGAGCATCCTGGCTCAGCTCCATTGCATCGTGATGGTTCCCGACCCATGAGTGAGCAAGCTGGTAGGCGCGCCCTCGCACCAGGGGCACGAGTTCGTCAAAGGCTGACTGATCACCAGCGCGCGTTCGCGCCATCAGTTCTGTTGCTTGGGGACCCACGGGGGAACGATACGCAGCTCGATCGTGCCTATTCACTTTCTTTGTTGGGGCCTCCCCTCGGGGCCTGGGGCTGTCGCCGCCCCTGGTTCAGGCGTTATTTGATGCAGGATGGCACGTGCTGCCCGCCCGGTTGCACCAGGGCCGCCCAAGCGTGAGAAAGCCCTCTTGATACCCCAGGACACCGCTAGTCGGCGATCAGGGTCACGGTCCAGGCTGATCAGCTGCTCAACCACTGCCTGGGGATCGCCTTCCCCCTTGAACGCAAATTCCGGATAGACCTCACCTGCTGCCACCAGGTTCGGTTTGCCGAACCAGGGAGAAGTCAGGAGCCAGGAGAGGTACCTCTTCCAGCCGTGATTGACGCGATAGATCACCACCGTGGGGATGCCATGGCGCATGACCTCCATCAGCACGGTGCCTGAGACTGCAAAGGCCGTACGGGCCAGGTCCAGACAGCTGTGCAGATCTCCGACCATCAGGTTGGCCTGCACTCCTTCCCGTGCCAGAATCGTTTCGATGCGTTGGCGATGACGCGAAGATGACTGACAGATCAGAACTTCTCTCGATTCAAGCTTCGGCATGCACTCCCGAATCCGAGCCAGCATCCAGGGCAGGTTGTCCTCGATTTCACCTGCTCTTGAACCGGGCAGGAGCGCCAGGGCCTTGCGTGACTCTTCAGGCGCTACCTCCTGCAGGTTCTTGAAGGTGTCGAGAATCGGGTGCCCCACATGCACGCAGTTGACCTTTTGGCGTCGGTACCAGCGGGGCTCGAAGGGTAGGATCGTGAGCGCCAGATCGAATACCTTCTTGTAGCGCGTAACACGCCAGGGCGCCCAGGCCCAATACTGAGGTGCCACAAAGTGGATAGTGGGCACGCCGCGCTCCTTGGCCAGGCTTGCCATGGGCACATGCAGTGCTGGTGAGTCGATGGCCACGAAGGCGTCGAGACCTTCCTCGTCACAGCACTGGGCGAGGCATTCAAGCAGGTTGCTGTAGAAACCAATGCCCCTTGCAGCATCTCCCGCATCCATGGTTGCTCGCGCCCCGGGATCTCCCAAGACCGTTACCCCCGCAGCGGTCAAAGCTGGCCCGCCAAAGCCAAATAGCCGTGGCTGTGGCGCTCCCAGTGCGCGCAGTTCATCCTGCAGGGCTCGTGCCAGGGAGCAGGCATGCGTTTCTCCGCTCGGCTCAGCCGATGCCAGGAAGAGGGTCAGGGGGCGCTCGATGGGCGGTGCGCTGTTCGGGCGGTTCTCCGGAGTCGCGGGGGGGCCGAGAACATCTTCCCTCACCTGTTGCCGGATGCCCTGGCCCTCAATCCAAAATCCGGGCAGGGCTCCGAGTCCGCGCAGCAATCCCCAGACAGCTCTCACCAGTTCCTTGCGCACGGCCCAACGGGGAGTGAGTCGCCTGCCCGTGCGAGGGGCACCCCGTAAGGCGCTGGGCTGGGGAAAGAGAATCGGCAGCTTCAAGGTAGCCAGAGGATAGGCTGGGAGACCGGTGGCACGACTGATTCTCTTTTTCTTGGCGACATTTATCGCCCTCGGCGTCCTGCGCAATGTGCTGGGGGATGTCCCGATTATTGGCCCTCTGCTGCACATCCCCCTGATTTCTTTTTGGCTCGTAGCCATACTGATCTCGGTGCTGGCTTCCAAGGCCGCGGCCTGGAGTTTGGACCGCCGCCGAGAGCGGGCCCTGTTGCGTTCCCTGGGCGTGGCAAGCACTCCTCATTCCAAGGGCAAGCTTGCAGCAATGTTGCTCAGCCAAGGGCGAACTCGTCGGGCTCTGCCTCTTTTTGAGGAGGCGGCCGAGGGGGAACCGGACCGGGTCGAGTGGCAGTTGGGGCTTGGTCGTGCCCGCCGGGCTCTGGGGAATGCGGCTGGGGCCAAAGAAGCCTTCGAGGCAGCCCTTGCCATTGACAAGGCCGCGGGATACGGGGCGGCGGCTTTGGGTGCTGCAGCCTGTGCTCAGGAGTTGGGCAATGGTGAGCGGGCTTTGGAATGCGTCGCGGTTTGCGAGCGGGAGCATGGTCCTTCTCCGGAGAGCGCCTACCGTCGCGGGCGAGCGCTGGCGGTCTTGGGGCGCCGCGAAGAGGCGCAGGCGGCTTTTGCTGAGGTGCGGAGGTTGGTTTCGAGTGCGTCGGGACGCAGGAAGACTCAGGATCTTGTTTGGGCGGTCAAGGCGCGGCTCTCGGCCTAGGGCCAGTGCCTCTAGGGGCAGCGACGTTGCAAGAAGGCATATCCTCCCCAGAAGCCCAACACATTCACACCCAGCAAGGGTCCGGCGATACTCCAGTCCAAAGCTCCACTTACCAGCACCTTGTGATACACCTCGATGTCCGCTAGCCGGTAGATGCTCCAGTGTGTAACTGTCTTCACCAGGTAAATGCCGAATTCGAAGATGGTGAAGAACAGCACGCCCATGGAAATCCGGGTGGGCTCGCTGGATGCGCAGGAGATCAAGAATGTAACCGAAAAAATCGCTCCGAGGAACAGGCACTGGTGCGTGGCGCAGAGCAATAGGCGATCGAGGCGCATGCTCTCATCGACCTGGGACAATAGCAGTGGGATTGTGAGGGTGGTCAGGAAGATGCCAAGCCAGATCACCGACTGTCCCGAGAGGAATCGCTCGCTGGCGAGGCGCAGGCGGGTGACCGGGCGGGCGAGCCATATCTCGAGGGTGCCGCGTTGAGCTTCGCCTGCCACGGCTGCGGCTCCAATCAGTGCCGCCGCGGCCGCTCCCAGTACATTGCAGCCCTTGAAGAAGTGCTGACCCACCACATAGGCGGCGACGCCTATGCTCTCGACCTTGCTGATGATGTCGCCCAGCACTGGCAGTGGTTTTGAGAGGAGCTTGACTGCGCCCAAATGGTCACGAAAGTTGGGCCAGTAGAGGATGGCGGCGACCAACATCAACTCAAGCACCAGGGTGTAGCCCAGGAGCACTGCACACCAGCTTCTTGTAGATCGATTCATGGGTTAGATTCCGTCCACGCCATAGATTTCCCGGTAGAGCAGGGCCAGTGAGATGCGACCGTGCTCTACGGCTGAGGGGGCAGGCAGGGGGGCGTCGGCCAGGCGCTTGAGGAATGGCCGTGGGTCGCTGCTGGAGAGGTGCACCAGCAAGTGATCCTCTAGATTCCTGACTCGCTCTTCACCAGCAGCGGAGAGCACCTGGCACGCGTCCGCCGGGACTCCTGCTGTCCACCAAAGACGCACAATGCGACTGGTACGTTCAGCAACCTGCTTGGCATTTTCGACGGAGACCAATCGGCCGCCGTCCAGGAAGGCGAGGTTCTCACAGACCGCGTCAACTTCGCCCAGGTGGTGGGAGGACAAGAGGATCGTGCGACCGTCTTGGGCATCATCGGCCATCATCTCCAGGACTTGAGCGCGTTTGGTCGGGTCGAGCCCCTCGGTGGGTTCATCCAGGATTCGCACACTTACGTCAGGCGCCATGGCAGCAGCAAACACCAGTTGGCGTTTCATGCCGTGGCTGTAGCCTCGTACTTTCTTGTGCAGGGGCAGACCCAGTGCCTTGGCCAGTTCGCGTGAACGATCCAGAGCCTGGTGATTACGGCCGCGCAGGAGGAAATCGAGGTGTTCACTCGCGCGCAGTTCCCCATAGAGGGCCAATTCTCCTGGGGCGTAGGTTACCCGCTGACGGATGGCGACTCCGTCCCCTTCGAGATCAACTCCTGCGACGACCGCTGTGCCCGAGTCTGGTCGTACGAGTCCCACCAGGCATCGCATGAAGGTGCTCTTGCCGCTACCGTTAGGTCCCAGAAGCCCAGTGATGCCGGCCTGCACATCGAGGTCGATGGGGTGCAGGGCCCGTGTGCTTCCAAAGCTGCGGCTGAGGCCACTTGAGGAGATGTTGGTGATCGAGGGCATGGGGGAAAACCGCTGGGGACGGCGGGGAAGAATCCCCCTGGGTCTGTACCCTAGAGGTATGGAGGACCTGAGTCGACGGGAGATTCTGAAAGAGGATTCGCTCGGGCGCGTGCTGCGTCTGCGGGCTGAGGGTTCCGATCGCATCCTGAGGGAAGCCTGTGGGTCCTGGGTGCCCTTCACCGGTTGGGTCGCCCGATTCCTATGCAGGCGTGAGCGTCGTGCCCTGTTGAAACTTGAAGGGCTTGCCGGCGTTCCCCACCTGGACCCAGAAGACTCGGGCAGTGGGAGAGAATTACTGCGTAATCACCTGCCCGGGGCGCCTCTCTCCCAGACCATTTTCTTGCCCCGGGATTACTTCGATCACCTCGATGCATTGGTGGAGAGGGTCCATGGCCGCGGGGTCTGTCACAACGACTTGCACAAGGAGCAGAACATTCTGGTGCTGCCCGATGGCCGCCCGGCTCTCTTGGATTTTCAATTAGCCAGCGTGCACACAGACCTTGGTCGCGCTTTTGAGAGTCGTTGCGAGGAGGACTTGCGGCATCTGCAGAAACACCGTCGGAGGTACACGCGCGATGGCCGCGGGCCGAGTGAACAGAGCCGAGGGAAGGGCCACGGACTCAAGCGCAGGCCGCTCTCACTGGTTTGGAGGCGTACGGGGAAACCGCTCTACAATTTTGTCACGCGCAGAGTCTTGCATACCAGGGATGGAGAGCAGCGCCGACCCTCCAGTGGCCCCTGGCCGGCCTGGCAAGAGCCCCTCGGTCCGGACTAGGCTCAGGCTTCTGTCTGGGGGGCTGTCTTGATGCGGTCATGGGCTTCGATCTCTCCAGTACTGATCAAGAAGTTGCGCAGGATGTCGCGCCCTCCCGACTCCAGGCAGAGGATTGACTCGGGGTGGACTTGCAGCCCTTCCAGGGGCAGGGTTCGGTGGCGCAAGGCCCCGATTTCTTCGCCGGTTCCCGTTGCGCTGATTTCGAGAACTTTCGGCAGATCGTCATGGGCCACCACCAGAGAGTTGTAGCAGGCCAGCTCGAGGGGGCTTGGCAGGCCCTCAAATATGCCCCGGCCGTCATGCACGAGTGGGCGAGTGCGACCGTGGACAAGTTCCCGAGCCGGGGCCAGGTGCCCACCGAATGCCGTGGCCATGGCCTGCATGCCGAGGCATATCCCAAGGACCGGACAGTGCCTTGGCATTTCCCGCACCACCGCTTCGGAGCAGCCTCCATCGGCGGGTTCACCTGGGCCGGGGCCCACCAGAACGCCCCTAGGGCCCCTGGCGAGCACCCCATCCAAGTCGATTTCGGTCGATCTTTGCACCTCGACCTCGGCCCCAAGGGCACGCAGCGCGTGTTCAAGGTTGAAGGTGAAGGAGTCTCGATTGTCCAGGAGGAAGATCATGGGAGTCGGCGTGGAACCATCGACAAGCTTGGACTAGGGTAACGCCCCATGGCGGTGTCTCAACAGATTGTTGTAGTCGGAGCGGGTGAAGTCGGACAGCATCTGGCTCGCATCCTCTCGAAGGGCTCCCACGGCGTGACCGTGGTGGATACGGATCCCCAGAAGATCCGCCTCTTGAATGAGTCCATGGATGTGCAGGCTCTGGTGGGGGATGGCACCAGGGCTGATGTGCTGACTCATGCCGGGGTGGTCAAGGCCTCCTTGTTGGTGGCGGTCACCAATAACGACCATGTGAATATGTTGGCCTGTCTGCTGGGTCGGCAGTTGGGAGCCAAACGCCGCATCTTGCGGGTTCGTGATACCCGCATCCTGGAAGGTTACCACCACTTCTACCAGGACACGCTTGGCTATGACGTTGTGCTCAGCACTTCTGAGCTCGCCGCGCGCGAAGTGATTGAGACGGTCAAGGAGCGCCATGCTCTTGAGGTTGAGACCTACTGCGACGGCAAGATCCAACTGCGCCGGTTGCGTCTTCCCGAAGGGGATCTGCTGGGTGTGCCTCTCAAGGAAATGCGCTTGTCGGGAAAAATTGTCATGGTGGGCATTCAGCGCAGCACCGATTCGAGTCGGCCTTTCATTGTGCCCGGAGGCGACGATTCCCTCCAAACCGGGGACCAGATTTTTGTCATGGGGGAGGCCAGTGACCTGGATGCTTTTGAGCGTGAAGTAGGCGAGCCCAGTGCACTCAAACGTGAGGTAATTATCATGGGTGCTGGACGCATTGGTCGTTCGGTTGCCACCAAGCTAAGCGAGATCCATGGGGTGTCCGTGAAGGTCATCGAGCACGATGCTGCCCGTGCACGAGCTCTTGAACAGATGGGGGACGGGCTCCTGGTATTGACCGGCAATGCAACTGACCTTGAGTTGTTGCGAGAAGAGCACATTGGCAAGACCGATGTATTCGTGGCTACCACCAAGGATGATGAGGATAATCTCGTGGCCTGCCAGATCGCTCGTGTCATGGGCGTGGGTCGCACCGTGGCAATCGTCAACAAGGCCAGTTACGGAGGGGTCTATGATCTGATGGGCGTGGATCTGGCGATCAGTCCGCGGCTGCTGTGCGCCAAACGCATCCTGCGCTTTGTGCGCGCATCTTCTCCCCAGGCGGTCTCCATCCTGGCGGAGGGTAAGGCGGAGGTTCTTGAACTTGAAGTGCAACTGAAAGAGCCCACGCGCATTGAAGACTTGAAGTTGCCCGTCGATTCCAAGATTGGCGCCCGCATGCGAGGGGACTCGGTATCGGTTCCCGGCGGAGGCGAGACCTTGCAGAGCGGGGATCGGGTGATTGTACTGGCCCTCTCGAATGCTCTGGACGAGGTGCAGGCCATCCTCACTAGCGAGCAGACCTAATGAATTTCCGCGCCGTTTGGGGCCTCTTGGGCAAGGTGTTGCTCTTGCTCGGGGCCATGATGATCCTGCCAGCGGCGGTGGGCCTGGGCTATGGAGAAAACCGTGCGGCCCTGGGCTGCCTGGCAGCCTGTGCCGTGGTCGTTCTTGCAGGCTGGGGCCTGATGCATCACTTCCAGGCGGCGCTGGAGGACAAGCAGGCCATCCATCGGCGCGAGGGCCTGGCGGTTGTTGGTCTCTCCTGGCTGATCGGTGGCCTGGCCGCGGCATTGCCCTTTCTCTTTACAGGTACCTTGGCGTCCCCGGTGGACGCTTGCTTTGAAGCTATCAGTGGGCTGACAACCACCGGCTCCACAGTCATGACTCCCGAGCAGATCGATGGTCTGGACCATGCGATTGCTTTTTGGCGGTCCTTCTGCCACTGGCTCGGTGGGTTCGGAATTGTGATGGTCTTTGTGGTCTTCTTTCCAACTGGCGGCCGCAGCCTGTTCCGATCTGAAATCCCCGGAGTGGCGCGGGAGGCTTCCCATCGCCGAGTTCAAGATTCGGCGCGCATCCTGCTGAAGCTCTATGTGTTCTTGACCATAATCGAGTTCTTGCTGTTGCAGTTCGCGGGGATGGAGGCCTTCGATGGGGTGATTCATGCCTTCGGTACGATCCCGACCGGCGGTTTCTCCAACCATGGTTCAAGCGTGATGGCTTTTCAGTCCGCCTCGATCGAGGTTGTGCTGACCCTTTTCATGTTCATTTGCGGTTTCAACTTTGGGCTCTACGAAACTCTGATGACCGCCGGACCGGGGGCTTTCATACGCAAACTCTGGGCGTCCTCCGAGGCCCGCGCGTACATAGGCATCATGGTTGGGGCCACACTGTTATTGACCATGATCCTGTGGTTTGACGGGGGCACCAATGGAGGCCCTCCCCTGGATGCCCGACCCGGTTGGCAGGACTATTCAGCATTGACCACTTGCGTGCGCGACAGTTCGTTCCTGGTGGTCAGCCTGGGTACCTCCACTGGCTTTGGTAGCGCGAACTTTGATCTCTGGCCCCAAATCGCCCGGATCGTGCTGATGATGCTGGCGGTGGTGGGTGCCTGCGCCGGGTCAACCGGCGGCGGAATCAAGGTGGTCCGCTGCATGATCGTGGTCAAGGCCGCGATCGTTGGCGTCAGGCGTTTCATTCGTCCCCGAGCTGTGCATACGGTGCATATGGATGGGCAGGCCCTGGAAGATGGCGTCGTCGCCTCGATCACCGCCTACTTCTGTTTGTGGACGGTGGTTTTCTTGTTCGGGACCTTGTTCCTGTCGGCCTATGGCCTGGATCTCACCAGCGCCAGCACTGCGGTGTTGGCGACCCTGAACAACATCGGGCCCGGGTTGGCGGCTGTCGGGCCGTGGCAGAATTTTTCGACTCTGCCGGATTTGCCGAAGATGGTCCTGGCACTATTCATGATTGTGGGACGGCTTGAGTTCTATGCCGTGGCGGCCTTGTGTGTGCCTAGCTTCTGGCGCCAATAGTGGGGTGCTGATCCCATTCGATCTCAGGCCCCCGAGGAAGGTGGTCCTAGAGCGTGTCCTCGCGATACACCCAAGGCTTACGTCTCCCGTGGTCCCTGCGATGCGCAACCAACTTCCAAAGATCCCGCGGGCCGACCACCGTTGCATACACTCGTTGATCTCCAGCGACCCCTAGTTCAATCACGCCACTGACCAATCCCAATAGCCGCATGTTGCTGCCCTCCGACTCCACCGGAAGAAACACTCCGGCTCCAGTCTGGTCCGGGGTAGTGAGCAACTCCGGCAGCACATCGATCAAGATGCCATCAACATCTGGATCACTGCGCAAGGGCGTTGTCACCTGCCAGGATCCTGCCGGGGTGCGGCCGCGCACCACCACCATGGTTCCTGGTTCAGGAATCTGGAATGTGAGGGGCACAGTGGCCAGCCTGATTTCGGTCTCCGCCGTATACAGGGTGTCGCCAACAGGTTCCACCACGCTTGGTTCGATGTTGGGTCCGTCACCGAACCAGCTTTCGATTTCGATGCGCCCAGCGGAATGGGAAGACCCCAGGAACAGCACGCCATACTCGGTGCTGACGCCGAGTTCAGTGCCGCCGCCGCCGTGGATCAGGACCGTCGGGTCGGAGAGGCGTTTGGTGCCTGTGCAGGAGGCGAGGATCAAGAGCGGCAGGACCGTCCATCGCAGGGTGCTGGTGTGCATGGCCACAAGGGTAGCGCCTCCGGGGGTGGGATCCCATGGGCAAGCTGGGCGGGGCGCCAGGACGGGGCCAATGGGAGCAGAAAACAGGTCATGAGCAGGGCAGAGAGACAACGGGCCTTTCTTCCTGAGAGCATTTGATTTGTGTATCGGCCCTCATGGGGCATCCACGCAGGCCGTAACCTGCTGCCTTCCCACCCCCAATGAAACACTTCCTATTGCCCCTCCTGGCCTTGCTCGCCCTTGTGTTCGCCGCTTCCCTGCTGTTCAGATCTGAGGAGGCCCCTGTTCTCAGTGATGCCGCTGGCTCGAGCAGCTCCGAAGGTCCACTGCAGGCCCCGGCACAGAACGGTCCGGTGGAACTCAGCGGAGAAGGCGATACGGCGGGGCAAGCTGCTGGCCGCAGTCCGCTCAATGAGGCGAGCTCGGAGAAGGATCAGAATCCCGTTGAGGGCGTGGCCCAGGTGCGCCTGACCGGGCGAATTGTTGACGAGCAATCCAAGCCGGTGCAGGGCGCTCTGATCACGGTAAGAGAGCCTCGGGGGAGAGGAATGATCTTCACACCTCAATTAGATTCACCGCCGGTCAGCACGACCCACACGAACCTGGCGGGTCGCTTTTCGATTCCCACATCAGGTCGGGGCATGCGCGAGATCAGGGTGAAGCGTGATGGTTTCCAGTTCCTCACGGAGCGGGCCTATCTGGGGGCAACGAGAGATTTCAATATCGGGGATCTGGTTCTTGAGGCTGGCTTCGGTCTTCGTGGCCGGGTCTTGAGCATGGATGGTGAGCCCCTTGAGGGGGTCTCCGTATCCCTGCTGCCACCGGCTGTGGCCGGGCGGATGTCTTTCTCGTTTGGCGCGCGCCCTGGAGTTGAGATTGCAAGTACAGACGCAGGAGGGAATTTTGTGGTGAGCTGTCTGCCTCTGGGCCCCTTTGAATTGGCGGCCGCTCGGGACGACCTGCTTCGCGCAACTCAAGGTGGGGTCATGCGCCGAGGTGGCAACGAGGTCTTGGAGATCCACGCGGAGTATGGCGCGGTATTGAGTGGCATCCTCAAGAAGAACAAGCTCTCTCTCGAAGAGGTCAAGGTGGTCGCCTGGTCTCAATCCTCGTCCATGCCTCAGTTGAAGATCTCCGGTGGCATGGGCGGCCCCACTCCATTTGATCAGCAGCGCGAGGGCCAGGTCCTTTCCGATGGATCATTCGTCGTGCGGGGGTTGCCCCACGATACGGAGGTCCAAGTGGCCGTATTCTCGGTCGACAAGTCGTTGGTCCCCCTTGGGCCGATTGCCGAAGCAGAGTCCGACGCGAGCGATGTGGTCTTGGATATTTTTCCTAGCTTCGACCTCAAACTGTCGGTTGTGTCCGCGGCAGACAGCGAGGTGATCAAGTCTTTTGTGGCGTGGGCGGGGTTTCGCAGACTTGAGCCCCTTCATGACGAGGAGGGTCAGATCTTGCGCCATCACCACGGCGGACGAGTGACATACCCTGGGCTCCGGTTGACCTCGCCCCAGGGACGCTTGACCGTGCAGGTCAATTCCCCTGGTTTTGCGCCCTTCTCCCGTGGGGACCTCGTGCCCCCTGCGAGCGGAGTCCTGGACCTGGGCAAGATCAGATTGGTTCGTGCGCCGGGTTTGCGAATACGAGTGCTGGATGATCGGACAGGCGAGCCGCTGGTGGGGGTGCGGGTCACTGCCGAGGAAGAGTCGCACGAGCCGGGAGCGGCTCCCATCGGACTACTGGAGTTGGCTGGGGAGGATGGTTCCTTCCTCTCTCTGGGGAACAAGCCTCTGGTGGTAGCGCACACGAACAAGGAAGGGGAGGTGCAGGTCGCTGCGACTCCGGGGGAGAGATACAGGGTCTCTATCCAGCACGAGGGCTACTCTGATCTGACCAAGACCCTTCAAGCCACCGTCGCGAACATCCTGCACGAAGCGCGCCTCTTGCGCCCTTGCACCGTGGAGGTCACTCTGCTCGACTCCCAGGGCGAACCGAAAGCCGCCGGGCGCGTGGAGCATAGGCTCAAGGAAATGCGTACAGGTATGGGCATCACCTTTGACTCCAGGGAAACAGGGCCCCGCCGAACGGATTCGAAGGGGCTTGCGATCTTTGGGGATCTCAAGCCAGGAACCCACCTTTTTCGAGCAGCTGGGAAAGATCCCGCCATGGGCATGATCATGGTCATCAAAGGCCAAGAACCCGAGCAGGTCTCCTGGACCGAAGTCAGTCTTGCCGCTGGGGAGACCCGTACCATTGCCCTTCGTGAAGAACCCAAGGCGCTTGTACGGGGCCGTGTATTCTTGGACGGGGAACCCCTGGCCCAGTGCAAGGTCACCTTCCAACCGGATGGCAATGAGATGTTCTTCATGGGCGCTGGAGGCCCAGGGGACTTGACTGCGGCGGATGGGAGTTTCGAAATCGAAGGACTCAATCCCGGTCAGGGACGCCTCACTTTCAGACATCCGGATCTGGTCATGCGTCACGAGCAGGAGCACACTTGTACCCGTGGAGCGCAGGTGGTGGATGTGGACCTGGTCCTGACCACAGTCAGCGGGCGTGTAACCGGGCCTGATGGAAGCGAACTGGCTGGCATCAGGGTCAGCGTGGGTGGGGGTGGCAAACAGGTCATGGGCCGCATGATCATGATTACGGCATCCTCTGAAGGCAGCGGCCAGGCCATTTCGACCTTTGGCGGTGCCAACTCCGTTCTCAGTGCCGATGATGGCAGCTACATCCTGCGGGGTGTGCGCTCCGGGATTTCCTTGGAAATCAAGGCCACGGGTGAGGGACTGAAACCAGCCAGTCGCACCCTGGAACCTCTTGTGCCAGGGGAGTTGAAGCAAGACTTCAACCTCATGCTGGAAGTCGGAGCGAGTCTGATCCTGACCCGCACCCCAAGCGAGGATCAGGATTTCAGCATGGTGCGACTTGAGTTTCTCGGCTCCGAGCCCGATTCGGGCCCAGTGCAGGATGAGCGCGAAATCATGTTCGAAGGGACCTGTCGTTTTGATGGCCTGACCCCGGGTCCGTGGCGAATTTTCCTGGAGGCTCCGGGACTTTCAGATTCGGAACCGCTGATCGAGCCACGGGATGTGGAGTTGCGGCCGGGGGAAGAGGGTCAGATTTCACTGGACTGACTTTCCGGGGCCTTGAGCGGGCGTCCAATCCAAGTTGCCGTGAAGCTCGCCCTCGGGCGGCCGAGCCCTTATCCTCAAGGCCAATGACCAGAACCCACGACGCCTTGCTGCTGGACCTGGATGGCACTCTCTTGGATTCCCAGGAGACTGTTCCGTCCGCGACTCGCCTTGCAATCGCTGAAGCGCGCGAAGCGGGGATCAAGGTGATGGTGGTCACCGGCCGCTCCTGGCTTTCGGCCGAACCCATTCTGAAAGAGCTTGATCTGGGGACGCCAGCCCTGTTGTTCAACGGTGCGGCGGTTTGTGATGCCAAAGGCGAGCGCTTGATAGAAGAGCGCGTGCTCTCCAATCGCATCATGGGCAAGCTGCATGCTTTTCGTAGGGAGCACGGCGGTCTGATGATCTTGATGGGAGCTCGGCGCAAGTTGTGCTTGCAGCCTCGCAGTAAGGCAGAGGAACGTTCGCTTGAGGGGTTGACCGGCGTGCAGTATGTGGATGAGGCGGCTTTGATGGCAGAAGAGTATGTGGTGCGCGTGACTTTCCTCGCTGACCGAGGGGAGGATTCGGGGGCTTATGCAGGAGCCATTGAAAACCACCTGGCCCAGCCGGTTTATATGACTCACTTTCCGCTTTCAATTCTGGCGCGCCATCGGGCCAGCCAATTTGTTGCGGTGGATGTGCATCCTCCCTGTCGCGGGAAGGCTGAGGCTCTGAGAGTCTTGAAGGAGCAGTTCGGGATTGATCCCTCTCGCGTGGTGGCGGTAGGGGACGCGAGCAATGACCTGCCCATGTTCCGAGCCGCGGGCCTGGCAGTTGCCATGGGTAACGCAGGGCCCGATGTGCAGCAGGAAGCGGATCTGGTCCTGGGTGATCTGGACTCCGGCGACCTTGCGCGCATGATCGTGGCCATGGTGCGGGGGGAGGACCTGCAGAGCCTCCAGTCCAGCGGGGTTTGATTGTGGAGTTGTTCACGGACCCCAGGAGTTCAGATTCTCAGGTTCTGACCCCGTTTCGCCCCGCATGGTGGTTACCCGGGGCGCATCTGCAGACCCTCTGGGGTGGATTGCTCCGTTCCCCTGCCAGAGTTGGTCTTGAGAGGGAGCGCTTCGAGTTGCAGGACGGAGATTTTCTCGACCTGGACTGGCTGGATGGGCCCAGGGGGGAGTCCTTGATCGTGCTCCTGCACGGCCTTGCAGGCTCGGCTCAGTCGCCTTACATGCGCGGTGCTCTTGCGGCTCTCAAGCAGCGTGGCATGAGAGCAGTGGTGATGCACTTCAGGGGCTGCGGCGGCGAACCCAATCGCCTTGCCCGCGGGTACCACTCCGGCGAGACCGAGGACTTGGGCGAGTTCTTGAGGGCTTTGGTGCAGCGCGAACCCAACACTCAATTGGGAGCCCTCGGCTTCTCTCTTGGCGGTAATGTGCTGCTCAAGTACTTGGGAGAGCAGGGAGAGGCCTCGCCTATCGGCGCAGCCCTGGCGGTCAGCGTCCCATATGAGTTGTCTGCCTGTTCCGGGCGCTTGGACCGAGGGCTCTCACGTCTCTATCGCAGGTGGTTGCTGGGCAAGATCCGGCGGGATGTGCTGGCCAAGGAGAAAATTCTCGCGCAGGCTGGCATTGATGTGAAGCGCGTGATCGGGGCCGAGAGTCTGCGTGAGCTGGACGAGTTCTTGACTGCCCCCTTGCACGGTTTCACGAGTCCGGAGGACTACTATCAACGCTGCTCCAGTCGTCAGTTCATGCCCGCGATCACCAAGGCGACCCTCCTGGTGCACGCTCTCGATGATCCCTTCCTATTGCCGAGGGTCGTGCCCAAGCCAGAAGAGTGTGGTCCCCTCGTCGAGCAAATGATCAGTACAAGAGGCGGGCACGTGGGCTTCTTGCAAGGGCGTTTCCCTGGCCGTGCGCAAAGTTGGCTGGATGGGCCGCCGCTTGATTGGCTCGCGGCGCAACTGACCCTGTAGTCAGCGCGCATGAAAATGTCGAACCAGGTTCGGCACTTGCATGTTCAGTCCTTGGGGTCTGAATTCTTGGGCTTGTCGGTCTTGCTCGATTCCTTGGGGGGCTTTGTGGCTTCGTCCGACTTCTTTTGGGCATCCGCATCGGCCTTGGCGCCTTCAGTGTAGGAGGCTGAGCGGTAGTCGGTCTGATAGTAGCCAGATCCCTTGAAGAGCAGACCTCCGCCCCCGCCAATCAGGCGTTCCAGTTGGTTCTTGCCGCAGGCGGGGCATTTGCGCTTGGGGCGGTCGCTCATCGATTGGAAAAGTTCCAACTCGTGGGCGCAGGCCTTGCAGCGGTAGTCGTAGGTGGGCATCAGGCGGGATCTTTGCTGCTTGGTTCGTCGTTGGATGCTTCGGCTGCCTCGTCGAGAGGGGTGGCTTGCTCCTGGAGATCCTTGTCTGTGTCAGGTGCTTCGGGCTGTGCTACCACTTTGACCTGGGCGTGGCGGAGGACTTCGCTGCGACGGAGGAAACCCTTGCGGATCACGGCGGCTATTGTTCCGGGGTCTTGGTCCTCGTCGTCTACGGTGGACACTGCCTGGTGCTCGTCGGGGTTGAAGGTGCCTGTGGTTGAGATTTCCTTGACCCCCAGGTTGGCCAGCAGGCCTGTAAGTTGATCGCGGGTAAGGCGCACTCCTTCTTGGAGTGTGGTCGCGTCCGGGCTGGTGACCTCAGCGGTCAGGGCCATTTCGAGCCAGTCTGCCAGGGTCAGCATCTCTCGCAGCAGGGCGGTTTCTGCTCGGGCCACGGCCGTGTCGCTGTCTGCCAGGGAGCGACGGCGCAAATTGGCGAAGTCGGCGCGGGAGCGTTGCAGCAAGCCTTCTAGTTCGGCGATGCGTTCTTCGGGCGTGAGTTCCTCGGGGGGCTCTTCGGTGGCTTCCACAGTCGTGCCTTCCTCTTGTGGCTCTTGGCCTGCAACCTCTTGCTGGGCCGACTCTTCATCAGGCTCAGCTTCTTGCTTTCGTTTCTTCTTCATGCTTTGGAAGGGGTTGGTTCTCACGAGAAATGGTCGGCTATGCGTTCAAAGAAATTCTTCTTGCCGTGGGATTCTTGCTCCAAGAGTTCGAACTCTTCGAGCAGGCGCTTTTGCTCGGTGGAGAGTTTCTTGGGGATCTCCACATATACCCGTACCAGTTGGTCGCCGCGGCCTGAGCTTTCCAAGCGGGGCAAGCCCTGTCCGCGTAAGCGAAAGACCTTGCCGGTTTGGGTTCCAGGAGGAATGCTCATCTCGACCTTTCCCCGCAGGGTTGGGATTTCCACTTTGGTGCCCAGGGTGAGCTGGCCGAAGCTGAAGGGAAGTTCGGTGACAAGGTCCGGGCCACTGCGTTGGAAGACCCTGTGCTCGTGTTCGCGCACCAACACATAGAGGTCTCCTCGCGCCCCGTCCTTGGGGCCCGCATCGCCCTCGCCACGCACCACCAGCCGCATGCCGTCTTCGATGCCTGCGGGAATCTCGACTTCGATTTCGGCAGATTCCTGGCTGCCGCCAGAGCCCTTGCAGTCCTTGCAGGGTTCCTCGATCACCTGGCCAGCACCGTTGCAGGTGGGGCAGGCAGAGGCTACCTGGAAGAAGCCAGCGTTGCGCGCCACCTGACCACGACCGCCGCAGGTCTTGCAGGTGGACTTACCCGTGCCCTTCTTGGCGCCAGAGCCCGAGCAGGTCACGCAATGTTCTCGCCGCCTGAGGTTGATCGTGCGCTTGAGACCCGAGTCAATTTCTTCAAGAGTCAGGTCGAGTTGGATCTTGAGGTCGCGGCCCTTGGCCGGCCCGCGCTGGCGGCGTCCGCCCCCGAACATGTCACCGAAGAACCCACCACCACTGTGGCCGCCAAAGATGTCGCCGAAGGCCGAGAAGATGTCTTCGAGGTTATTGAACTGGGGACCACTGTACTGGCCGCCCTGGGCGAAGGCCGCGTGTCCGAAGCGATCGTATTGGGCCCGCTTGTTCTCGTCCGAGAGCACATCGTAGGCCTCGGCGGCTTCCTTGAATTTTGCTTCGCCCTGCTTGTCATCCGGATTCTGGTCCGGGTGGTACTTCAGGGCGAGCTTGCGGTAGGCCTTCTTGATCGTTTGAGCATCCGCGCTCTTGTCCACTCCGAGGACCTGATAGTAGTCGCTTTTTTCTTCCATGGCTCAGGGCTGGGTCGCGCTGCTGGAGGTGGACTGATGGCCGGGCGCCTCCGCTCTTGGAGTCAGCCCGGCCATCGAAGTGGAGTCCGATCAGGCAGTGGTGCCCTCGATCGCCTGCTCGTCATCATTGAGGTCGGTGATCATGGAGTCGGTTGTCAAGAGCAAACCGGCGATGGAACCCGCGTTGGCGAGTGCCGTGCGCACGACCTTGGCCGGGTCGATGACCCCCGCCTTGAACATGTCTCCGTAGGTTCCTGTCAGTGCGTTGAAGCCGTAGTTCTTGCCCTTTTCGCGCACGGTCTCGGCTACAACTGAGCCATCTTCGCCGGCGTTCATGGCAATTTGGCGCAGAGGAGCTTCGAGAGCCTTGGCGACAATTTTCGCACCGTACTTTTCGTCGCCGCGGTATTTCCCCTTGGCCACGGCTTCAGCCGCACGCAGCAGAGCCACGCCGCCACCAGGGACAATGCCCTCGGCGAGGCCAGCGCGGGTCGCGTTGAGGGCGTCCTCCACGCGGTCCTTGGTCTGTTTCATCTCGGCTTCTGTCTGGCCGCCGACCCTGATCAGAGCCACGCCGCCAGAGAGCTTGGCCAGGCGCTCTTCGAGCTTCTCCCGGTCGTACTCGCTGGAGGTACGTTCGATCGCAGTGCGTATCTGGTTACAACGTTCAGTGATGGCCTTTTTGGTGCCGGCGCCCTTGATGATGGTGGTGGTGTCTTTGCTCACCAGCACGCGGCCGGCGCGGCCCAGGTGTTCGGCCGTGGCGTTCTCCAGAGAGAGCCCCGTATCGTCGGTGATGGCTGTGCCGCCGGTGAGGACTGCTATGTCCTCCAGCATGGCCTTGCGGCGCTCGCCAAAGCCCGGGGCCTTGACGGCACAGACATTCAGCACACCTCTCAGGCGATTGAGCACCAGAGCGGTCAGGGCTTCTCCTTCCACGTCCTCGGCAATCACCAGCAGGGGGCGGCCGGATTGTGCGGCGGCCTCAAGCACTGGCACGAACTCACTCATGCTGCTGATCTTCTTGTTGCAGATCAGGATGTTTGCGTCCTCAAACTGGCAGACCAGCTTGGAGAGGTCCGTAGCGAAGTAGGGAGACAGGTAGCCCTTGTCGAACTCCATGCCCTCGACCACTTCGAGTTCGGTTTCCACTGCGGAGTTTTCCTCCACCGTGATGACTCCATCGTCGCCCACGGCCTCGAAGCCATCGGCGATGAACTTGCCGATTTCCGGGTCATTGTTGGCGCTGATGGAAGCCACGGCCAGCTTGTCGGCCCTGGTCTTGACCTTGCGGGCTTGACTCAGGACGGCTTCGTTGGCCAGAGCAACAGCTTCATCGATGCCCCTGCGCAGGGCGATTGTGCTGACGCCGGTGGTGACGTATTTGAGGCCTTCGGAGAAAATCGCGGCAGCCAGCACCGTGGCGGTGGTGGTGCCGTCGCCGGCGATGTCATTGGTCTTGTTGGCCACCTCGAGCACAAGCTTGGCGCCCATGTTCTCGAAAGGGTCGTCGAGCTCGATCTCTTTGGCGACCGAGACACCGTCCTTGGTGACATGGGGGCCACCGAAGGACTTTTGGAGGATGACGTTGCGCCCGGCGGGGCCGAGGGTGACGCGTACGGTCTTTGAGAGCTTCTCGATGCCGGTGCGCATTTTCATGCGGGCCGCATCGTCAAACATAATTTGCTTAGCCATGGTGATTTACTGGGGGGTGTTCGCGTGGGGTTGATTGAAGTTGAATTGCTTGAGGTTTGGTTGGGGGAGCTTCGGTGGGCACTACATGCCCATTCCGGGCATTCCTCCCATGCCTCCCATGCCGCCCATGCCGCCCATGGGATCCATGCCGTCCATGCCGTCCATGCCGTCAGCGGGGCCGGCGGCCACGGGCTCAGGCTTGTTGGCGATCAGGCAATCGGTGGTCAGTAGTAGGGCTGCCACGCTGACTGCGTTTTGCAGGGCGCTCTTGGTGACCTTGGTGGGGTCGATGATGCCCGCTGCGAGAATATCCGTGTACTCGCCCTTGAGAGCATCGAACCCGAAGCTGTTGCTCTTCTCGCGCAGGACCCGATGGGCCACTACGGGTCCCTCGTGTCCAGCGTTGTTGGCGATGGTCTGGATTGGCATGGCCAGGGCTTCGAAGAGCACATCGAGGCCGAGGTTGTAGTCCACATCGTCCTTGAGCCGTAGACCTGCGAGCACCTTTCGGGCTCGTAGCAGGGCGCAGCCGCCGCCGGGCAGGGTGCCCTCGGCAACCGCAGCGCGGGTCGCGTGCAGGGCGTCTTCGATCAGGGCCTTGCGCTCCTTGACCTCTGTGTCGGTTGCACCGCCCACATTGATCTGGGCGATGCCGCCCGTGAGCTTGGCCAGGCGCTCCTGGAGCTTCTCGCGGTCGTAGTCGCTGGTGGTGGTTTCGATCTCGCGGCGAATCTGGGTCACGCGACCTTCAACATCCTTCCGCTTGCCTTTCCCATCGACAATCGTCGTGTTGTCGGAAGTAATGTTGACACGCTTGGCGCTGCCCAGGTGGCTGAGTTCCACAGTGTCAAGCTCGAAGCCGATGTCCTTCATGATCGCCGTGGCGCCGGTGAGCGAGGCGATGTCCAGCAGCATTTGCTTGCGGCGATCACCGTAGCCCGGGGCCTTGATCGCACAGGTGGTGACCACGCCGCGCAGCTTGTTGACCACCAGGGTGGCCAAGGGCTCGGAGTCCACGTCCTCGGCGATGATGATCAGTTCGGTCTTGGCGTTCTTTACTTTTTCAAGCAGGGGCAGGAGAGCTTGGATATTGGAGATCTTGCCTTCGTGCACCAGGATCAGGGGGTTCTCATAGGAGCACTCCATGCGATCGGTGTTGAGGGCAAAGTGCGGGGACAAGAAGCCCCGGTCGAACTGCATGCCTTCCACGATGTCCACCGCGGTCTCGGTGCTCTTGCCGTCCTCGACCGTGATGACTCCATCGCGGCCAACCTTCTTCATGGCATCGGCGATCAGCTTGCCCACTGCGGCGTCGTTGTTGGCGCTGATGGTGGCGATCTGACGGATGCCCGTGGCACCCTCAACCGGACTGGACATCTTGTCCAGTTGCTCAATCACGGCCCGGGAACCGGCGTGCAGGGCTGCACCCAACCGTCCCGGGGCGGCCCCAGCGGTCAGTGCGCGCAGGCCACCGTCGAAGATCGAGGCGGTGAGCAGGGTCGCGGTGGTTGTGCCGTCACCGGCCACATCACTGGTCTTGCTGGCCACTTCTTTGACCAGGGACGCGCCCATTTGCTCGTAGGGGTCTTGGAGTTTGATCTCCTCGGCCACGCTGACTCCATCCTTGGTGATGGTTGGAGCGCCCCAGCCCTTGTCCAGGACTGCGTTGCGGCCACGGGGACCCAAGGTGGTGGTGACCGCCTTGGCGAGCTTTTCGACGCCTTGACGCATTGCGTTCCGGGCATCGCTTTGGAAGATCATCTGCTTGGCCATGTGTATGTGTGTGCTCTGGGGAAGGGGGTGAATTGAGGCAGCCCCAACTGCGGGTCGCGGTCGACCTGCGCGCTGGGGTGAAGCGTGTGGCCCTAGATGCAAGAAGGGTGCCGAAAAGGTTGCTGGCCGCAAGCCCTTGCCCTGTAGGGAGTTGCGTCTGTTGGGCCCTTGGGCCGGGCTGCCGTATCGGCAGAGGCCAATGGGCTTGGGGGTGGGATCTGCCCTTTTGGCAGCAAGCCCTGCAGGATGGGCCGGGGCAGGCCTGAAATCGCCCCGCTCCCGGTTCCATGCTTCTCCAGTCAGGATCGGCGCTTGCCCCAGAAGCCCCATGGGGTACTCTGCCCGCCATGTGGCTCTTCGTTCTCGCCCTCTGCCTGCTCACCCCAGGTCAGGATCCCCCGGCCCCGCAGGTGGAACTGGAGTCAGCCTTTGGCAGTATCCAGCGCCTGCCCCTGGAGGATCTGGAATTGGCGGACCCGCGAGACAAGGGGGCGGTGTTCCTGAGGTTCTTGGGCCTGCCGGCTCCAACAGAAGAGGCCACGGGGCTGGCCCTGGACCTGCGCCTTGTGACGGGAGGACGCGTAGCCGCTTTTCTTGAGGGGGGCACGGAGGAGCGTCTGGAATTGGTGCTGGCCGGGGGCAGTCGATGCTCTCTGGGAGTCGAGAGCCTCACCAGTCTGCTGGTCCCACAAGCTCTGGAGGGCCGGGACGGCCTGCCAGTGGCCTCTGACGAGGGTGATCGGTTGTATCTGGTGCGCGGTGGGGGGCTAGATCGGTTGGAGGGTCTGACGCTGGGCTTCTCCGTCCAGGGCATTCTCTTCGAGGGCCCCTTGGGGGAGCGCCTGCATCCCTGGGCTGAGGTGGCCGCCCTGTTTATCGAGTCACTCCCAGCGCTTGAAGATTTGCAGCCCAAGCCCGACAGCGAAGTGCCAACTGCGGAGATCACTACCCAGGGGGGCGGCGCTTTCAGTGCCCAGCTGCTGGGCATCACCAGCGCTGGAGTGCGACTGCGTCTGGCGGGGGAGGAGTGGCTCTTGCTGCCCCAGGATGTGGCCGAGTTGGCTGTGCGCGATTCCTCCTATGCTTTTCTCTCCAACCTGGAGCCCGCCGACCTAGGCCCCCTCAACCCCTTTGACTCCGAAGAAGTCATGGGTCAGTCCTGGCCCCTGCGTTCCAACCGTGCGGTGGGTGGTGGCCCCTTGAGGGTAGGAGGCCGGTTGTTCTTCAAGGGTCTTGGGGTGCATGCTCCGAGCCGCGTGACCTGGAAGCTGGACGGGGGCTGGAGTCATCTGCGCACCCGCATCGGTGTGGATGATTCCGCTGGCCGTGGGGCCCATGGGGGCAGCGTTCGTTTTCGCGTGTTGGTGGACGGCGAACTGCGATTTGAGAGCGATGAGTTGCGCGTGGGCAACGCTGCCTTTGTTGTGCCGCCCGTGGATCTGGTAGGTGCCCAGGAATTGCTTCTCGAAGTGGATCCTCTGGAGGATTGGGTGTTGGACCGGGCGGATTGGTTGCGACCGATCCTGCTCAAGGAGTGAGCATTCGACCCGTTGGGCGAGGAGCTTGGCTCTGCCTCAGGCGCTCTCCATGTCCTCTCCCAGACTGCGAAAGTAGATCCCCCGGTCACCTTTCGCGAGTTTCGCGGCTCGCAGGGCCCGTTCCGCCCTCAGGCGCATTTCTTCCGCACTCTTGAGGTCTTTTCCATTGAAGGACTCAAAGCCCAGGCTGGCGGTGACCACGATTGGCTCCGGGCGCTCCACCTGGGTCACCATGGCACGCATGCGGTCGCGCACACGGCGTACAACCCGGGCGGCATCCAGAGCGGTGGTGTAGGGCAGCAGGAGACCGAATTCATCGCCTCCCAGTCGTCCGCCGATGTCTTCTGCCCGCAGATTGTGACGCACCAATTCGCCGACGCTCTCAATCACTCGATCGCCCACCGTGTGATCAAATTCCTTGTTGATCTGCCCGAACCGATCCAGATCCATAAGGATCAAGGCCAGGGGCAGGTCGTGACGTGCGGCGGCAGAAAAGTGCTCCTCCAAGCGGTCGGCAAAGGGGATCGGCCGCAAGAGGCCTGTGCGGTCATCGTGGGAGGCTTGATAGCGCAGGTCTGTGATCTCTGATTCGCCTTGGTACCTTGCGCGCAGAGCGCGCAAGCGTACGCGGAATTCGTCCAGAGGAGCGTCTCGGCGAATCAGGTCCATGGGGATGTTCCGCAGGCTGGCCTGTGCCGTGGCCGCGGAGTCCACCCGCGAAGGATCGGTGACCAGCAAGAGCGCCGGCACATGGTCGCCCGCAGCAGCCCAGAGGACTTCGATTTCCTTGGTGCCGCCGCTTGCCAGGGGATCGAGGATGATGACCTGGGGCCGGAGCCTCGTCAGGGCTCTCTTGCTGGCCTTCAGGTTGCTTGCTTGATGAAGGTCCAGGCTTGCTTCTGTCAGTTTCTCGAGGGACTCCGCGAGGCCTTCGCCACGGTGGTCGCTGATCAAGACTGCAAGTTGGGTGGACATGACTGGGCCCCGCACTTTGCGGGGGGTGATGGGGCGCCTGTGGGGCAGGATCTGGGAACCTGGAGGCAGTCTAAGAGTACCTCTCTTAGCCCATCGTGGAGTCCGGCAAGCTCGGGCACTACCTGGAGGTCCATTTTGCGACCATGCGACGGACGAGACACCCAGGGGACCCTCAAGAAGGTGTCCTCCCCACTTCCTGCCTCACCTCCCTGTTGGAGCACCCCGTTCCAATCCCCAAGAACATCGTGGACGGCTGCCCCTCACATCCCTACACTCTTCCGCTCTCATGCGCCGGATGGACGTTCCGCCGCATCCTTCGAGGCCCCCCTCGAGACCCTAGCGGGGTCAGGGAAGGGGCGCTCGCGCAGTGTGCGATCAGCATGCTTCGTGGAGGGATGGGGCAGGGTCCGTACAGCTGGCGCAGGGTTGTCTGCGCTGTTGCGGACCAACCTCCACAAACCCCTCAGACCCAACTTAGAAAGATCCCCATGGAGACCCCCTCTGTCCAGGCCTTGATCGACGCTGGCGTGCACTACGGTTGCCGCGCCTCTCGCTGGAACCCACGCATGGGTGAGTACATTCACGGCAAGAATGGCGCCGTGCATGTGATCAATTTGCGCGAGACCCTGCGAGGCCTCATTCGAGCCCAGAACCTGCTCTTCCGAGTCGCGTCGGAGGGCAAATCGGTCCTCTGGGTCGGCACCAAGCGTCAGATCAAGGGCGTAGTCATCGAAGCCGGCGAGCGTACGGGCATGCCGGTTGTGACCGAACGCTGGATCGGTGGCACCCTGACCAACTTCTCAGTTATTCGCTCACGACTCAAGCGTCTTGAACAACTAGAGGCAATCGACGAGAAGGCGATCCTCGAGCAGAAGCTCAACAAGAAGGAACTCTCCTTCATGGCCCGTGAGCAACGCAAGATTACCCGTAACCTCGGCGGCATCCGCGAGATGAAAAGCGTTCCCAAAGCGATGATCGTGGTGGACCCTTCGCGAGAATCCAATGCCGTGCGCGAAGCACGCAAGATGGGCGTGGTGGTAATCGGCATTCTGGATACTGACTGCGATCCCAAGGACGTGGACATTGTAATCCCCGGTAATGATGATGCCCTCAAGAGTGTGCGGCTGTTGGTGGAGCAACTATCCGGTGCAGTGGAAGAGGGTTGGCACCAGCACGATGAGCAGTTGAAGGCCGTGAGTCCTGCAGAGCGCAGCGATCAGGAGCCAGAGACCTCGGCAACCGATGGCGAGGGAGGCGGCGAGCCCCGTCCCACACGTCCTTCGCGCCCCATGCCTACCATGCAGGAACGGGACCTGTCTGCTTCTGGGGCTACAGCTCCCAGCGAGGAGGCGTCCCCAGTCACCTGTAGCTACTGAGTCACCTGTAGCTACTGAGTCACCTGTAGCTACTGAGTCACCTGTAGCTACTGAGTCACCTGTAGCTACTGAAGCTCCGGCTGTGAAGCCCGATCCGGAGGAGCCCGAGGCCCCGGATGCACCCGTTTCAGACGGTTCAGTCAATAGCTGATCTGTGACCGTCCTTTTCCTACGAGCAATCAACCTAAAGTGAGAACGAGCGATGTCTGATATCACCGCCTCCCTGGTGCGCAATCTGCGCGAAAAATCTGGCGCCGGAATGATGGAGTGCAAGAAAGCGCTCGAAGCAACCTCCGGCGATTTGGACGCAGCCTTCGATGAGTTGCGCAAGTCCGGTCTAAAAACCGCTGCCAAGAAAGCTGGCCGCAGTACCGGCGAAGGCCGTCTGTGGTCTTGTCTGTCAGACGACAAGAAGAGTGGAGCCATGATTGGTATCTCTTGCGAGACCGACTTTGTGGCCAAGACACCAAACTTCGAGGAGTTCCTACGCGGCCTTGCGGAGCATGTGCTTGAGCACAAGCCCAAGGACTTGGAAGAGTGCCTCACACAGCCCTGGAAAGGGGACGGCACCGTGGACACTGCCCTCAAGGCCCTGGTAGGCAAGCTGGGTGAGAACATCCAGATCGCCCAGGTCGCCTGCTATGAGGTTGCCGACGGAGCCGTGCAGGCCTATGTGCATCACGACAACAAGAAGGGCGCCTTGGTGCAGGTCACCAGCGACAAGCCCGACCTGGAGGTGATGCGCGACCTTTGCATGCACATCGTGGTCTTCAGTCCGGCTTCCCTTGATCGCTCTGAGATCGACGAGAGCCTGGTGGAACGCGAGAAAGCAATCATCATGGAAGAACTCAGCGGCAAGCCCGCGGAGATCCAGGAGAAGATAATGGGTGGCCGTCTGGAGAAGTTCTACGCCGGTCAGGTCATTACCGAGCAGCCCTGGGTCAAGGATGACAAGCAGACCGTCCAGAAGGTCCTGCAGGCGACCATGGGAGACGGCGCCCAATTGACCGGCTTCACTCGCTTTGAAGTAGGCGCCTGAGGTTTTTCGGTCCTGGTTTCTGGCTTTGCCCTACTCGGTGTCCTTGCTCTGATGGTGAGCGCCGGGTCTTGCGTGGAGTTCGCCCTGTGAGGCTGACCATGGGCGGTGGGCCCCTGCGCGGGGCTCGGGAGAGAGTCTTGAGTGCAATTTTCCCGTCCAGCGCAATCCTGGGGTAGGCTGGGGCCTTGACTTCCTCTCACCGCCCAGCCCACAGGCCTTTTGGTCGCGTCGAATTCTCATCTGCTGAGGATGGGCGTAGCGCTGCCATGGTGCTGGTGACCTGCACGAGTGCAAAGGCGGCCCGCTCGTCTCGTCTTGCCGAGTACGTGCAGACTCTGGCGGAGCACGTCCTGCGCCGGGCGCCCAAGGATGTAAGTGAGTTGGCGGCCCAGGACTGGATCGCCGGTGGCCCCAGTGTCGCTCATGTGCAGCGCCGCTTCGCCGACCAACTCGATGCTGGCCTGGCGGTCAGTCGCATGGTGCGGCTTGAAGTTGAGAGGGGCTGGGTGCACCCCTGGCGTGCCCCCAATGGGGATGGGGTGCTCTTGGCGGTTCGTTCAGAGGGAACCACACCTCGGGCTTCTTTGGCCCTTTCCCAGCTGGCGGAGCAGATACGCGGCGAGTGTGTCTGGGATGTAGAACTGGGAGAAGACGGCATATCGGAAGTATTTGAGCCCCTCACCGTGGTGGACAGGCCCTGGTCACGGGATGCGCGTACCACAGTGCAGGCGGAGATGGAACGATTGCTCGGGGCACCCTGGTCCCTGACGGGTTACGCCTGCTATCGGCTGCCTTAGGCCACATTCATTCTTCAATTCCAGGCAGGGGTGGCGTGGGGATCTCCCCAGGCGCTATCCTGTCCCCGCACGAGGCACCCCTCTTTGATGTACAAGCGCATCCTGCTCAAGTTGTCCGGTGAGGCCCTGGGTGATCCCGAGGTCGGCCATGGAATTGACCCTGAGTCTGTCCAGGTTCTGGCCCGGCAGATCGCCCGCGTGACTGGCCTGGGCGTGCAGGTAGCCATAGTCTGCGGTGGTGGCAATTTATTGCGCGGGGCCGAGTTCTCGCGTTTGGGTGGTCATCGGGCCAATGCGGATTACATGGGCATGCTGGGTACTGTGATCAATGCTCTGGCCCTTTCGGATGCCATTGAACAGACAGGCGTAGAGACTCGGGTGATGACCGCACTGGAAATCAGCGCCGTGGCCGAGGGCTTTGTGCGCCGCCGTGCAGAAGCACACCTCTCCAAGGGCCGAGTCGTAATCTTGGCAGCGGGTACGGGTAATCCTTACTTCACTACCGACACCGCAGCCGCCCTGCGCGCTTCGGAACTGGAGTGTGAAGTCCTGCTCAAGGCCACCAAGGTTGACGGGGTCTACAGCGCGGATCCGAAAACGGATCCCGAGGCCAAGCGTTTCAGGAGCCTCTCCTACGACCAGGTGCTGGAAAAAAACCTGCGCATCATGGACCGCACAGCAATCACCCTCTGCCAGGAAAACCACGTGCCCGTGGTGATCTTTGACGCTTTCGAGGTGGGCAACCTTGAGCGCGTTGTACGCGGCGAAGACCTGGGCACCACAATTCGGAGCGAAGCATGACCAACGATACCATCAAGAGCGCGCGTGAGCGTATGAAGAAAGCCCTGGGCCACACTACTGACTTGCTGCGTGGGATCCGGACCTCGCGTGCTTCTTCGGCGCTGGTGGACAACATCCGGGTGGACTACTACGGCACCTCCACGCCCCTCAATCAGGTGGCCCAGGTCTCAGTGCCTGAGCCCCGTACCCTGGTGATCAAGCCCTTTGACATGAGCGCCATCAAAGACATCGAGAAGGCTCTGCAGAAATCTGATTTGGGCATTGCACCGAGCAACGATGGCAAGGTGGTGATCCTCAATCTGCCGCCTCTCTCCGGTGACCAGCGTGAAAAATACGTGGCCAAGGCCAAGGAAATCTGCGAAGAGGGTCGCGTTACCCTGCGCAATCTGCGTCGGGACGCCAACAAGGACGCGGACCACCGGTTGAAGGCCAAGGACATCACCGAGGATGTGTGTCACGACCTGCATGACGATGTCCAAGAGCTGCTGAAGGAATTTGAAGGCCATGTCGCGGAGCTCTTCGACAAGAAGTCCAAGGAGATCCTAGAGGTCTAGGGGAGGATCGTGGCCTGGCTTTGGCGCGAGCCTTCAGTCCTCATCTTTCCCCAAGGGGCACTTGCCTCGGGCCGTCTTGCGACCTAGACTTTGCGCCCTCAAGTCAAAGGTTCGGTGGGCTCAGGCTTTTCGGACCCAAGACAAACCACGGGTGGGCGCGTAGCTCAGTTGGTAGAGCAACTGGCTTTTAACCAGTAGGTCCCAGGTTCAAGACCTGGCGCGCTCACCATCCTTGGTTTCTTGAATCTGCCCGTCATGCTCGACGGGCCGCTCGTGGGTGAGTCGGGCCAGACCGTCTCAGTGTTGGGTGACCAGGGCGCAGGCGGCTTCCACATCTTCAATCGTCTTGGGGATGGCCGCGCTCAAGTTCTCGTGGCCATCGGCGGTGATCAGAATGTCGTCTTCGATGCGGATGCCGATGCCGCGTAGGGCGCTGGGGGCATTTTGGGCGTCGGCGGCGATGTAGAGGCCTGGTTCCACGGTCAGGACCATGCCGGGCTCGAGGGAACGGGACTTGTCGCCTGTGTGATAGCTGCCGCAGTCGTGCACATCGAGACCCATCCAGTGACCCGTGCGGTGCATATACCACTCGCGATAGGACTCGTCTTCGATCACCTCGTCGGGGGTGCCCTTGCAGAGGCCGAGTTCGATCAAGCCGCGCACCAGCACACCTAGGGCTACTTCGTGCACCGAGTTAAAGGTGTTACCGGGTCGGCACTGGTCGATGGCGGCCAGTTGAGCGTTGAGTACCACGGTATAGACCGACTTCTGGGCTTCGGTGAATTGACCACTGATCGGGAAGGAGCGGGTCACATCCGAGGCGTAGAAATCGAACTCACAGCCCGCGTCCACAAGGCAGATGTCACCGTCCTGCAAGGTGGCGTTGTTCTCCACATAGTGCAGGATGCAGGCGTTGGCTCCGCCAGCGACTATGTTGCCATAGGCAGCACCGGTTCCACCTTTGCGGCGAAAGGTGTATTCCAGGAGAGCGTCGAGTTCGCACTCGTTGGTGCCGGGTCTGGTGGTGGCCATGACTTCCCGGTGGGCTTCGTCAGTGATGGCGGCGGCTTTGCGCATGACCTCGATCTCTCCTGGGGTCTTGAAGAGGCGCAATTCGTGCAGCAGGGGACCTGGGTCGAGGATTTCCATCGGGGCCTGCACGCCACCGCGCACTCGGTCCCGCAGGCCGGAGAGGGTCTTGAGCACAGCAGCGTCATTCTCGCTGCAATGGCCGGTGGCGAAGACCAGGCGCTTGTGGCCCTCCAGAAGATCGGGCAGGCGAGACCAAAGATCTTCCACGTCATAGGCCTCGTCCACACCGAGTTTGCTGGGAGCGTCCGTGACGCCCAGGCGCAGGCCGTTCCAGATCTCCATGGTCTTGTCCTTTTCCCTTAGAAACAACAGGCTGCGGTGGGGCTTGTCTGAGCCCTTTGGCGCGGGAAGCAAAAGCAGCCAGGAATCGGGCTCGGCGAAACCGGTCAGGTACCAGAAATCGCTGCTGGGGCGGAAGCGGAACTCCGTGTCCCCGCTGCGGGTGCGCGTTGGGTTGGTGGGAATCAGGGCGCAAGCGCCCAGGTCCTGGAGTTGAGCCAGGAATCGGTGGCGGTGGTCGGTGTACATGGGGTCGTGTGGGCGCTGGGTGGGGATCCGCGCGGCAAGAAGGTACGCGATTGGATCCGGGTTGCGCATCCCCCGAGCGGGGATTCTGGCTGCAATCAGTGCTGCAAGACCCTCTCTTCTATGGAATCGCAGAGGGCGCGCAGGAGGTTCTCGCTTTGGGTGGGGTCGGTCAGATCGATTTGCTTGCGGCCGTTGTGGGGAACTTCACTCGCTTGGGCCAGATCTACCGGAACCTGCAGCAACTCTTGGAAGGCCTGGGCCGCTGCCAGCAATCGCGGGCTCGGTTCTGAATCGATTACCAGCACCATTCCCAGGGCGCGCATGTTCTGGCTGAGGGGCGAATCGGCGGGGGGCGCCGTGGGAATCATCAGTTCGGCTTTCCTCAAGCGTGAGTAGAGGCTACGGGCCTCTTCATCCTCGGGGGTGAGCACGAGCAAGTGCACGGATCCCACGGGTTCCTGGCGCTCGAAATCCAGGTACTCGGTGTTGACCCTGAAGCCGGGCATGAACGGCGTACTGCAGGCCACGGCGGTGCTCGGGCCGGAGCGCAAGGAGAGCAGTAATTCGATCCCTCCGCCGCTGATGTCGATCTCCAGGTCGATTGCGGAGTCTTCGAAGAGGAGGTTCTCGACCTTGGCCTTGCGCGGGGCCTGGGCCCAGGCGGGGACCAGAGGATCCCGCGGAGGCGCGATGGGACTCAGGCGGGTGCCGCGGATCAAAGGCGCGGGAGTCCCTCCGTTCTTGATCTGGGTTGCCAGGGGTACGCCGGGGATCAGGCGCGGAACAAGAGCCGCGACCCACTCGGGGCTTTCGCTGAGGCTGGCCACATGATTCCAGGCGCTCTTGGGGCGTCGGTGGGCTGCGCTCAGAAGGGTCAGAAGCGCGCGTGCCTGCAGGCCTTGCGAGCCCTTGATGTTGGTCGCTTGGACTGTCTTGGCCCAAAGGGTGAAGGTCGCAGGGCGGGACCAGGGATCTGAGATCAGAAGCTCGATCCACTCCTTGGGCAGGGCTCGTGGCTTGGTGTCGGGACCCACCAGGGACCAGGCCCGGGCGGCGGCGCTGGGGGGCAGGTGCAGGATCAGACCCGGGGAGTTGCCCTTGGCCTCCGTATCCTGGGCCAGGGCAGGGCGGGTGCCGTTCCCCAGCATCAAGATGCCAAGCAGCGGGATAGCAAGCAGCGGGGAGGGCAGAATTCGCAACACGCGGGCCAGTTTCTCTCCCCAACGGGGGCTTCGTCCAGCCCGTCCCTTGGCGCGGGCCCCAAAAAACGCCATAGTGAGCCCATGTGCCCCGTTGACCCCGAGTTGCTCAAGATCCTGGCCTGCCCCAAGACCCATCAGCCCTTGAGCGAGGCCAACTCCGATGTGCTGGATCAGGTCAACGGCGCCATCGCAGGGGGTGGCGTGCAGAACATCGGTGGAGATGCGGTGCAAGAGGCTCTGGAAGCGGGCCTTGTGCGCGAAGACGGCAAGGTGGTCTATCCGATCCGCGA